>ERZ812616.1147-NODE-1147-length-31237-cov-41.073376_pt1 | contig 31237 bp, 28 predicted proteins | sample MGYA00376249_ERZ812616 | MGnify/ENA primary metagenome ERZ812616 (study PRJEB26924, sample SAMEA4378265) | human gut metagenome | biome: human gut; feature: human-associated habitat; material: faeces | place: China | collected 2013 ...
AAGGGCGGAGGCGGGGCATGCCCCGCCTCTTACACCACATCTCTGCGCGCTACCCGCTCGGTTTTCGATCGTCCAAAAATCCTCGCTCGCCATCAGGCAATTAGGTGTCCGCATCGTCATAGGTAATGGCGCATCCACAGGTCGGGCATTGCTGAGGATAGACCGGGAGGCGCAGGCCCGTTCGAACCCGCGGGTCGGTGGCGTGCTTATCGCGGGCATCGATGAAGGTGATGTCTAGGCACGGAAGGTCTGTACCGCAGCAAGGACAGGGCAGACAGATTTGGCTGCAGCTGGCCTCGATGAGCGGAAATAAGCTCCGATCCATCAAAACGCGCGGTAAGTTACCGTATGCGCCGCGCGCGATATCGCTTCGCCATCCCATGGTCTCCCCTTTCCTGTTTTACCTGTTGAGAAGAGGATGGCAGGATCGTGCGGCTCTCGTTGCGGCGCGACGCGATCCGATCAATCGACATGATTGGGTTGCGACGGGCCACGCCCAGCTAATACGGAGCAACGGCTTCCGCCCGGCGCCGCGATTCCGAGAAATCAAACTCGGCACGATGAGCCTCGAGGAATCGAGCGTTGGGACGCAGGCGATGTTCGTCCGGCTCACGCAACACCGACCCTGCAAACGCCGCATAGTCCGTATGTCGCAGAAGATACGACCCGCAAAGTTGATAGTCGCCACGCACCAGCTCAAACGAAATCAAATGAGCATCGAACAGCGAGTGCAAGTCACGGCGCAGCAGAATACCGTTGCTGACAACTTGCGACTTGGGACCCGAGTAGTTCTCGATATGCGCGGCCTCGAGAGCTTCATCCACATTGCAGCCCGAGACGGCACATCGACCGGTATAAGCCTCAAAAAGCTGATTGCGAAAACGCTGCTGGCCGATTCGCTCGCGACGCAACGCATAACGGACCTTTTCATCGTCGCTCGCTGGAGTGCCGGAAAACTCCGCCGCGACCGGAGCGTCCTTCATGTAGCTCATATCAGGGAAGAAACGCGCATCGGGTCCGCCCTTGTGGACGGGACCGTGCAGCACAAACCAGCTGTTCTCGGGCTCGTAACGCTCAACGAACGCTAGGCCCAGCACTTTGTAGCCGGCGCTCGTTGCAAAGAACACGCCAACGGGAACGCCGCACTCCATGCAGTTGATCATCTTTTGGTTGTAGTCCTGGTCGCGCCAGTTTTCGACCGAAGCACTTTGCGACGAGTACTTGAGCACCCACGTGCCGTCCTCAAGATAGAGCGGCGGAACATCGGGGTAGGCGCCGCGCTTGGAATTGTGCACCGAAAGGGCGAAGGTCTTTTCGCGCGGCTGATTAACGCGCCCGCGACCAGGCCAAAAGATGCCCGAATCGCGCGACACCGGAAAGAGCTCAGAATCAATCGTCAGGCGAAAGGGATATTGAGGGCTATCGGCATTGGTGCGATGCGGGAGTTTGTCCCATAGGCCGCCACGCTGCTCCTCGCGCAAGAACCATTCCCAAGCCTGAACATATTCGGACGGCACAACGCTGCAAGCGCGGTCGAAACTCGGCCGAGCAATCAGCGGAACACTAGAAGCAATGCCGTCCATAAGGAACCTCCAGGAAGAACAGTTCTTCACATTATCGCCGACCCCGAGCGATATGCGACAAAGTGCTTCCAGCAGACAGCCACAAAAAAAGGGGCCGCTTCAATCGAAGCGGCCCCTTTAGGCAGTTTAATTGTTGTCTTGCCTCTACTTAGAGTCAGGCACGATGCCGACCAGGCTAACCGTTACATCGAAGGTCGGACTTCCTTCACCAACATCGAGGCCGGACATGTTCTGACAATCGCTGTCAGTGCCTTCCATCCAAATGACAACCTTGAAGTTTGTCCCGCTGTAACCAACATGAGCGAGCATCTGAGCGTCGCCCGTCGGCTTTACGTAGGAGTCACCGCTTCCAGTTGCTCCCCAGTTTTTACTGTTCTGGTCAATCATATTGCCACCGCACACATGGGCATAAGACGGCGCCATGGTCACCGAGAGGCTGTCGGGATTCACGCAACTCCAGCCTTCGGTAGCAGAAACATCGTTTCCCTTGCCTGTCGGAAGGACCGGAGCATAAACAACCTTGAGCTCGTCATTAATCAGCAGACCAACACGAAGGCTGCCTTTGATTTTGTCAAACCAATCTTTCGAAGCGCCTTCCGACGCAGTCACAACAACGGGACCGTTCGAGCTGCTGTTGTCGAGATAGACGTCAGCCTCGCCAGTCTGGTTAATCGTGTAGAGCGTATATTCCGCCATCGTATAGGCGTAATAAGTCTCGGTATCTCCCTTGAGCGTATAGGAACCCTCAAGCTGCTTAGAAATCGTTGCCTTCTGGTAACCACTCACATCTGTACCATTCCATGATTTTGGTACAAACCAGCTATGGGCATCGTCCGTGGAAGACGGACTGATCTCATGGCCAGTGCTTGCGGCGGTCGTCTGATGATCGCTACCGTCATGAATGGCATTTGGGCCGGACGCAATTTGGAGGACCATGCCGTTTGCCTGGGCGCTAACGGTACTGGTGGTGCCGTCAACCTTTGTGTTTGAAACGAACCAGGCATACGTTGCAGAGCCAAGCGCAACCGCTGCCATAACGACTGACAAGGCTGCGATCGCAAGCTGCTTTTTCATCTGCTTAACGCTCAACGGAAATCCTCCTCTCTAAAGAAAAAGGCGGGGGACACCTCTCCCCCGCCTTGTTTAGCTGCTTATCCCGCTAGTTCTTATCGGTCTGAGTAGAGGTAGCAGTGAAGACAACGTTAATGCGCTTGGAAGCCGTCTTCAGATTCTCAAGATTGTTCGTAAAGACCTGAGCATCGTCACCATCGTAGAAGACATACATTTCAACGGTTGTCTCATCCTCGCCAATCTTATCGGCAAGCTTATGCGTGGTGTCAGAAGAGGAGACAATGCCGTCCTTATTGCAAAGCACCCAGTTCGTCCCGCTCATGACCAGCACGCGAAGCGCAGAATCAAATTCATCATTATCGCCTGTGGCACCCGTAATTTTGGCCGAATCAACTACAAGATTGGTGAGCTCAGCGCCCTTTGAGCCAACATAAAAGGTGTTCTTTACGGCATACTTTCCAGTAACCGCGGCGGCAGGCGTGCCGGCAGCGTCGGCGCCCTGAGCAGGAACAAGCTTGACGGTATTGTCGACCTTCAAGCCATCAGTCGCACTGGTACCGAATGCCGTATAGAAGTTAGCCAGCGTATCGTACGGAGTCGTGTCGGCGCCATTTGCCCAATGAGCCGGATAAAGCGGCGTGTTCGCAACAGAAGAATCATCCGTGCGAAGATCCTTAGACGGTTCATTCTCATCACGGATATACATGAACGCAGAGTTCGACTGAGCAGAAATCTTACTGGTCGTTGCGTCGACCTTGTTGTTGCTCACAAACCATGCGAACGTGGCAGAGCCCAGTGCTACGGCTGCTACCAGCACCATGGCGATGGCGGCGCCCATCTGCTTCTTTAATGCCTTGGTATCCATACGGACCCCTTTCTTTCCCCATTCATCCCAGATGACCCTCGAGAAGCCCGGAAGGGGAGCCCGCGCTTTCGTGTTGGATGTTGCTTGCCCATCCTTTAGACATGGAATTGAGAATACCATAATTCTTACGATTTCCTTATGAGTTTTCGGCAGCCTACATTTCGGCAGATTCATAGGCCTACCTCGGCTTATATGTGGTGCTATGTGAACATCGTTTACCTTATTTGAGCACTCTCTCCGGCGAAGTCATAAGTTCCTCTTAAGCCTTGCAACCGCAGCGCCACGCCAACGCACGCATACGCCCTCCGCCGAGATTCGCCCTAGCCCTTCCCCACTCGCTATACTGGTACAGAACGTGTAATTCTGCCTGCTTAGCGGGCTATTTGTTGGGAGGGCTCATGCCTGCCGCCACTCAACCCAAGGGAAGCGTTTCCGCCGGATCGATCAAGCCGGTGACGCGCAAAGCCGTCCGCTGCCAGCGCGAAGTCGCCTGGCTGGTCACGCAAGCGGCCGGCAAGCTCGTCGCCACCACCGACGACGTCAACGCGCCCACGCCCAGCTTTGTGCTGGCGGCGGCGTTGTCGTACACCCGCGAACAGGAGCAAGCCGCCCAGGACGGCGGCCACGCGATTGACTACGAGGCCGTCATGGGCCCCGACCTCGCGAGCTTTTGTGCGGCCGCGGGTCTGCCCGCAGCACCCAACGCGCTTTCGGACACGGGCTACATGTTCACCCTCTCGGGCGCGGACCTCATTCGCGACGTTTACGCCTACAGCGGCGACCTAGGCGAACGCATGGGAGACGCGGCGCAGGTCAAACCAGGCTACGCGATCAAGCTCGCGCTGCGGCTGTTCTTGCTGGATGCCGCCGCGGGCAACGGCGCCACCTCCAAAGACAACACCTCGGCATAGCAAAAGCGCCGGGCCGGGAAAACAATCCCGGCCCGGCGCTTGTTCGTTCTACTTGTCCCCGTCGCCTACGGGCGAGTTCTTTTGGTTGCGGCGGTTACTCCACGTCACGTTGTGCTCCTTGTAGTAATCGGGCGCCTCGTTGCCGCTCGCGCTAATGGGGTCGTTGCCGGTCAGGGTGTCGGCAATATCCTGCACAAACTTAATGAACAGGCTCGAGTCGTCGGTCTCGGACGAATCAAAGTCAAAGCCAAACTCCACCGCGCCGCCGATGATCTTGTCCACGCACTCCGGGTCGTCGCCGTCCAGCCAAATGACCACGGTGTACTTGTCCACATCGCCCACGCGGAAGTTAGTGTGGCTAATGGTCGTCACCACGTCTTTGGACGCAAACGGCTCGGTGTTGGGCTCGGGATTGCCGTCGGCCGCGGCGGCCGCGTAGGTGGTGGGCTCGCCGTTGCGATACACCCGCACGCGCGCCGCCTTCTCCACGCCCTTGCTAGCGCTGACCACCTTGAGTTTGGCGCTGTAGCCCAGATCGGTCTTGCCGGCGTTACGGATATAGAAGGTGTACGCCACGTAGTTTTTGCCGTTGTGGCTGCCGTCGACGTTATCCAGGTTGTCGGGCAGGTCGTCGGCGGCGATATTGGTGCCGTTGTCCACGGCGTCGGCCGCCAGGCGCGCGGTGGCGTTGTTAAAGTCGCCGTTGTCGGCAATGGCCACGCCGCGGCGGAACAGCTCCAGGCGGTTGAGGTTGATGGTGAAGTTGCCCATGTTTTCCTGCATAAACGACAGGGCGAACAGCACGCCAAAGGCAAGCGCCAGCACCACGAGGGCCTTTTGCAACTTGTCCATGCGCAGCAGCGCCGTGCCGATGCGCTCCATACGGCGCTTGGGCATGTACATGGATACGACCGCGTCGGGGTCGATGTCGTCGAGGTCCTGGTCGGCCAGCGCCTGCTCCAGCTCCTCGATGCGCACCACGCCGCGCAGGTCGCGCTTGGGTTTGCGTTTGGGTTTGGGCTTGGGCTTGCCGAAGCGCTTGCGGGAGGCGGGGGGCTGGTCGGGCGCGGAGTCCTCGCCGGGCGCGTCCTCGGCGTTGGCGCCGGGAGCGTCCTGTAGCGCGTCCTCGGCTTGGTCCTCGGTCAAACTCTCAGCCAAATCCTCGGCAGCTTGATCTTTGTTGTCGTTACGCTTGAACAGAGCCATGGCGATCAGATCTTATATTTGGTGCGAATGTAGCCGACGTATTCTTTGACGAGCTCGCGCTCCATGTCGTCGGCGTAGCGGAACTGCAGGCCGCAGACGTTGCGGTACAGGCTGCCCTTGGGCGCGCGGCGCACCCAGCACACGATGCCCAGCTGCTCGGGCAGCTCGTGGCGCTCGCCCTGCAGGCGGATCGTGGGCATTTGCACGGACAGGGCCTCGCCCACGTCGGGATAATCGTTGAGGTAGACGGCCAGGCCGCCGGCCGAGACGTCGATGGTCATGGCGTCCTCGGGCTCGGGGGTCGGCGCGTTGTCGCGCTGGTAGGTCAGGCGCATGGCGACTTTAAAACGTTCGTCGCGGCGCTTGACGAAGGTGCGCTGCTCGGCGACTTTGCGCATTTTCCAGTAGGTGCGGATGCCCTTTTTCTCGACCGACTCGGGGTAGCCGGCGAGCACGAACGTCTCCTCGCCCACTTTGTATTGCAGCAGCAGCTTTTGATTTTCGTCCATGATGAGCGGCTTGCCGGCGAGCATGGGCGCGCTCATAAGAAAGTACGCCTCGTCGAGGTTCTCTTTGTACATGGCGAGCATGTTGAAGTCGGTTTTTTGGCCCATGGGCACGTCGAATGCCACCTGAAGCTTGGTCCCCGGAGTTATCTGTTGCTCTGCCATGTTGTCTCCCCCAGTCGCGGGCGCCGATATCATCGTCGTGCGCGATGCACATTGGGCTATTGTACCTGCTTTGCCGTAGGTTGCAGCGCAGGGTGCGCGAAATGGTGCGGATGCGGCGGCGCGGACGCCAGTGCAGCTGCTTTGCGCGCGGCATCAATCTGACAGCGATGCATGTTCCCGACAGACCGTCTGTCTATCTATCTCTCAGCTATCTCTCGTAATTATCTCTCGTCTCTCATTTATCTCTCAGCTTAGAGATGAGTGAGAGATGAGAGACAAAAACACCGTTATCGGTTCAATCAAATCACGTTAGCACAGGTAAACACATGTATACGGGAACTTTGCCTCGATCACCCAGCCACCCTGCAGCATTGTTATCTCTCATATTTATCTCTCGTCTTTCTGCTATCTCTCGTATTAGTGACGAATGAGAGACGAGAGATACGTGAGTGATGCATGAGCGTGGATTATTGGACGGTCGGAAAATCCCTCAAACAAAAAACGGGGCCGGCCTTACGCCGAGCCCCGTTTTCAAACGGTCAGTTAGTTATCCAACGCGCGAGCATAGCAGTCAACATTATGCCGCTGCGAACACTCCCAAGCCCGTTCCGATGATGCAGATTGCGAAGATGCCCAAGATGATCCAAATGGTCTTGACGCCCTTTTTATAGAGGGCAACGCAAGCGAACGTTGCCAGCAAGGGCAGCAGACCGGGGAAGATCGAATCGAACAGATCCTGCAGGACAATCTCCGAACCACCCACGTCAAAGGTCAAAGCCGTGGACAGCGAGACCTGTGCCGCAATCATGGCGCCGATAACGGTCATTCCGAGAACACCGGCAGCATGCGTCATGCGAGACATAAGGTTGCTCTCTTCGGACTGCTGCAAAAACTTGGTTCCCAAGTCGTAACCCAGATGGGCGGCGACGATACGCGTTGCAAAGTTAATCACGGAGTAGATGAGCGCGTACACGATGGGGCCGAGCGGGTTGCCCGTCGAAGCGATGCCAATACCAATGCCGGCGGCAACCACGCGGAACGTACCCCAGTAGAACGAATCGCCGATGCCGGAAAGCGGTCCCATAAGTCCGACCTTCATGGCGTTAATCGAGGACGTGTCGAAGTTCTTATCGGCAGCCGCCTGCTCTTCCATCGAAACCGTTAGGCCGGCTACAAACGGAAGCACATGAGGCGTGATGTTAAAGAACTCGGTATGGCGATCGAGCGCCGCATAGTAATCGTCGTCGTTGGGATAGATCTTTCGCAGGGGCTTCTGAATGGTGTACATGAAGCCCATTGCCATCATCTTGTCGTACGACTGCGAGCACTGGCTCGTAAACTGGCGAAGGAACATGCTCCGATACATATCGGGAGTCATAATCGCGTCCTTCTTGGCCTCTTTGAGGTCGGTGTTCTGGATAGCCATTAGAAGTCCTCCTCTTCATCTGCAGCAACCGTCTGCGGACCGGACGAGCCCTCGCGGAAGGCCAGGAGCAGCGCGACGCAAATGGCAGCTGCGGCGACGCCGACCACGTCCATCTTGAGGTAGATGACCATAATGAAGCCCAGGAACAGCCAGGGAAGGAGCTTGTTATCGCCCATGGTCCTGATAAGAAGAGCGAAGCCGATGCAGACCATGACGCCGGACGCAACGTTGAGGCCGTCCATCACAAACTGCGGAATCGCGTTGAGCGCATTGTTGATGAGGTCGGCACCAAAGAACAGTGAGCCAAACACCAGCAGTGCAGACGGAATGCCAATCGACAGCGGCACGATGGTCAGATGGTACAGATTCGCCTTGGCAAGATCGCGATTTGCCGGAGCGGTCTCAATCTTCTTGCAGGCAAAGGCACCCGGAACGGCGTAGCAGAAGTTGCGCCACACCTGAAGGAAGACGGAGACGGGAAGGGCGAGCGCGACGGCAGTTGCCGTGCCTGTACCCGTAATGACAGCAAACGCGCAGCCAAGTACGCCGGAGGCATAGACCTCGGGAGGAACCGCCGCGCCGACCATGATGGCGCCCATGAACATGGACTCCAAAGCAGCGCCGACGATAACGCCCTGCTGGACATCGCCAAGGATCAAGCCGACAAACAGGCTCGTAAACAGCGGACGACCAAGCATCGTAATGCCAAATAATTGCTCGTCCATGGACGCAATAAATGCGACCAGTGCAACTAGAAGATACTGGACAACCATTTCGATCAACCCCAGAAACAGGTCTGCAGGCGAGGCATTCTGCGCAGCTCGCCTGCAGACAACCGCAGCAATTTGAGAGGATTAGTAGTTCATCTGGTGATAGTAACGACGCGTGGTGAGCGGGTGGTTACGGACGTGCTCGAGATGGCAGCTCAGACGCTCGGTGATGGTGTAGGTGACCATCGGGGAGACGATCTTGCGGAACTCGGGGTCGCTGAACGGCAGCTCGACCTCGGCGGTGTCAAACTTGTTCACGCGGACGTTGACGCCCTTCTCGTCGGCGAGCATGTGAGTGAAGTTGTCCACGCGGTCCATGAGCTTACGGGTGTCGTCCTCGCCGTAGAGCATGATGAGGCTCGTGCCCTCCTCGCACAGCTCGATGGTGCCGTGGAAGAACTCGGCGGCGTGGATGGACTTGGTCTTGATCCACTGCATCTCCTCGAGGATGCACATGGCGTAGTCGTAGGCTTCACCCCAGAGCATGCCGGAGCCAATCACCATGTGGTAATCGGTGTCCTTGAAGTCCTCGGCCATGGCGGCGCAGCGCTCGTCCTGAGCGTCCTTGGCCTTGATGAGGTACGGAGCGATGTTGCCGAACTCTTCCATGAAGGTGTCGTACTTGGGGAAGGCGCCGGCGTTCTTGAGGAAGCGGGCGACCAGCGTGATCTGGTAGGTGTAGATGGCCTCGCACAGAACGTCGTCCTCGGCGAAGCTGAAGAACTTGTAATCGGCGTACTCGGTGGCCGGGGTGTTGTCGTTGGAGACATACATCAGCGTGCGGGCGCCCTGCTCCTGGCAGAACTTGGCAGCCTCAATGATCTCGGGGGTGGTGCCGGTACGGGTGGAGAAGACGCAGACAGAATCCTTGTTGAAGGTCTTGGGCGGGCAGGCGAGGAACTCTGCGGCGATCTCGCAGTGGACATCGACGTCGGCCGTGGTGGTCTCGACCCAATACTTCATCGGGAGCGTGTGGGCCCAGGTGCCGCCGCAGCCGATGAAGAAGATGTTGGAATAACCCTGCTCGCAGACCTCGTCCACGGCAGCCTCAATCTGAGGACGGAGAGCGAGGGCATCGCTCACAACCTTCTCGTAACGAGGCTCATCGAAATTGAACATCCCTTACTCCTAACTCACTTGGATGAACCCTTCATTCATCCCATGACGTTATAATACTTTATATAACTAACTATGCAAGAACTATTTCAGATTTTTTTGATTTTTCTTTAATAAAAAGCCCGCCGATCAAATGATCGACGGGCATAGGCATAGGGCATTGGTTCAATAAATGTCGGGCATCAACGTGTTTCCGGCTAGAAAACGTCCTTGGCAAACACCTTAGCGTCATTGGGGACCTGACGGATTTCGATGGCCACGCCATCGCCCAGGAGCTCTTGGATATGCTCGGCATCTTTCTCGGTCGCAAAGATCGCAGGGGTCGGATGAAGCGTGGTCTCAGGGGTCTTTCGGGTTCCGCCCAGATTGATCTCTTTGATGTCTTTGCAACCCTTAGCGAGACGATAGACATCTTCAATCGTCTCAGTGATGATAAACAGCGAATACTTGTCGGTAACGCCGCTGTTGAGCGCCTCGATAGCAGCGTCAACATCCTTGATGACGAGTTTAACGCCGTTGGGGCGGGCGAGCCTCAAGGCCGCCTTCCTCATGTCGTCTTTTGCCACAGCATCGCTGGCAAGCAAGATGCAATCTACATCCAAAGCGTGAGTCCAGGACATGGCAACTTGGCCGTGAATCAGTCGGTAATCAACTCTCGTAAGCTTAATCATCGTTATCATCTCCGCACGTGATAAAGGGAATGACAGGTGTGGCCCCTAGCTAGGGCTCGAACCAGAACTAACTAGAACTCTTCTTCCTCGGCGCCGGCAAGCATGTCCGCCGCCTCGCAAAGCTGAATAAACGAACGCGATCCCTCGACCGCGGCTTTGGCCTTGTCCGCATCCAGGGAGTCCAGCTGTGTAACCATTTCCACCAGCAGCGGCAAGTTCATTCCAGCGATTAACGTAAACGATCCGTCGGTCTGCCTCTGAATGAATTCGTTGTTTACAGAGCCGCCAAAGATGTCAGTCACGACAAACCAAGAGTCGGCAGGGTCCCTCGTCTCCATCCATGCATCAATCAACGCCGCGACGTCCCTTGAATCGTCATCGACATAGGCGCACAGGCACTCGATTCGGTCGTTGGTGCCCATCAGAATCTCCAGAGAGCTTTTCATGCCTTGGGCGAGATAACCATGACTCGCTAGCAATATCTTATTCATAGTTCTCCAATACCAATAGGACGTACTATATTGTCATAACAAAGTATATTAGCAATCTACCCTACGTGGTGTGTCTATTTTCCAAATCCGCGAACGGTAACAATTGGTCGGTAAATCGACCAATCTATCGCTAATTTACAAATAGAACTTCAGTCGCTCGGTGCAGTACACCTGACGGGAGATGAAAAGCGGCTCGCCACTTGGGGCATAACGTCTATCGACAAACAGAAGCAGCGAAGAGTCCAGCTCCACGTTAAGGTATGCCGCCTCGAGCTCGCTCGCATAGCAGACCTCGAGCGTACGCGTGTTGGGACCCATCTTGATCCCCTGGCGATCGAGTACCGCCATCAGCGAATCATCGAGGGACTCATGCTCCAAAAAAGAAAGCGCAGCGGAATAGCTATTGGTTTCCAGCATCGTGGGCTTGCCATCCACAAGGCGCAGACGACGGCTACGCAATACCTTTTGGGTATCGTCTACGCCCAGGAACTTCGCGTCTCGCAGACTTGGGAAGTCCCAGCCCATTTCGAGAACCCTGGTAGACGCCTGTTTGCCCGCAAGCTGGCACGAATGGGTAAAGCTCTCACGGTCGTCCGCGGCATACATCTGCGTGTCCGACGAAACGAACGTGCCCTTGCCGCGGGCCCTCTCAACAAGCCCAGCATCTTCCATTTCTTTAATTGCGGAGCGAACCGTTATTCGGCTCACGCCAAATTGCCCGATAAGCTCCGCCTCGGTCGGAAGCTTATCTCCCGGGCGATACGTGCCGTTGGCGATTGAATCAGAAAGCGCACGAACAATCTGTTTGTACAGGGGGATAACGCTATTTGCCTCAACCATATCAACCATACCTTTACAAGAAATCAGCAGTTTATAGATAGATGACTTATATTGTATTAGAACTTTTTAGGAGTCCATATATTTCCTAAATGATTCGGTAAACGGGGTGTTATTTCACTTTAGCGGGATGCAGCGGCTACCCGCGGCATTCGCCGTCAACCCAGTTAGGCTAGTCCACCCACATCGTCTTCAGTTCGATGCAGAGCCGCGGCCCCATATGGGTATACTCTCGGGGATTCGACTCGATTCGCCCCCGTTGGGGCGTCAAAGGAGACTGCATATGTCCACTACCTCAACCGACCCGCGTGCCGCTGCCGCCGCGCTGCTGGTGCCCGGCACTACCTGCCACGGCTTTACCGTCGAGCGTCGCGAGACCGTGCCCGAGCTCGACTCGGACGCTTACGTGCTGCGCCACACCGCCTCGGGCGCTCGCCTACTGTACCTGGCGTGCGACGACGAAAACAAGGCCTTTGCCATTGGCTTTAAGACGCCGCCGGCCGATTCTACCGGCGTGTTCCATATTCTTGAGCACTCGGTGCTGTGTGGATCGGCCAAGTTTCCCGTCAAGGAGCCGTTTGTCGACCTGATCAAGAGCTCCATGCAGACGTTCCTCAACGCCATGACCTACCCCGACAAAACCATCTACCCCGTCGCCACCACCAACGAGCAGGACCTGTACAACCTGATGGACGTGTATCTGGACGCGGTGTTCAACCCGGCCATCTACACCAAGCCCACCATTTTTGAGCAGGAGGGCTGGCACTACGAGCTGGACCTGCCGGAGGGCGCCGAGGGCGAGGGCGACGGCAGCTCCGCGAGCCTGCGCGAGGGGACGCTGCGCTACAACGGAGTGGTGTTCAACGAGATGAAGGGCGCGCTGTCCGACCCCATGAGCGTGCTGGACGACGCCGTCAACGCCGCGCTCTATCCCGACACCGCCTATGCGCACGAGAGCGGCGGCGACCCGCGCGCGATTCCCGCGCTCACCTACGAGCAGTTCCTGGACACGCACGCGCGCCACTACAACCCTTCCAACTCTTATATAACGCTCTATGGCGACCTGGATGTGGACCGCGCACTGGCGTTTTTGGACGAACGCTATCTGTCGCAGTCGAGTGCCGCGAGCCGCCGCATGGACGCTGCCGTCGCCGCCGGCGAGGACCCGTCCGCGCTGGCGCCCAATCCGCTGGACGTGCAGGCGCCTGTGGCCTGCGAGTATAAGCGCGTCGAGATGGCCACCACGCCCGAGAACGCCCTGGTAGGCTTGGGCCTTGTGCTGGGCAGCGCGCTCAACCGCAAGCGCACGATCGCGGCAGATATCCTGTTTGAGGCACTGCTGGGCTCCAACGAAGCGCCGGTTAAGAAGGCCATTCTGGCCGCCGGCCTGGGCGGCAACGTGGTGAGCTACACCGCGGCCGAGAGCCTGCAGCCCTACGAGCTCATCATGCTGCAAAACGCGCAGCCCGGCGTGGCGCGCGAGCTGCGCCGCGTGTTCCAGGACGCCTGCCGCGACCTATGCGAGCATGGCGTTCCGCGCGAGCGCCTGGAAGCTATCATCAGCAGCAACGAATACGACCTGCGCCAGCGCGACTACGGCATCGCCGACGGCGTGGCCATTGCGTGCGACGCGCTGAGCACCTGGCTCTACGATGACGACGCCGCGACGCTGGCGCTCAAGTACGGCCCGGTGTATGAGGAGCTGCGCGGCGACCTGGACGGCAGCTACTTTGAGGACCTGCTGCGCGAGCTGGTGCTGGAAAACGACCATATGGCGCTGGTCGAGCTGGTGCCGGTGGACGCCGCCGAGGGTTCGGAGAGCGCCGAGGCCGCCGAGCTGGCAGCCAAGCGCGATGCCATGACCGATGCCGAGCTGGCCGACGTGGTCGAGCGCACGGCCGCGCTGCGTGCCGCGCAGGAGGCAGAAGACACGCCCGAGGCCAAGGCCACGCTGCCGCGCCTGCGCGTGTCCGACATTGGCGAGGCGCGCCCCGAGCCGCCGTTGGTCGTAGACACGACCGCGCCCATCCCCTGCCTGCGCCACGGCATCCCCACCAACCGTTTGGCCTACGCCATGCAGTATTTCGACCTGAGCTGCGTCGCGTTTGAGGACCTGCCTTATGTGACGCTGCTCTGCCGCCTGCTCAAGCAGCTGCCCACGCAGACGCATACGGCCGAGGAGCTCGACAACCTGATCGCCGGCAAGCTGGGCTTTTTGAGCTTTACGACCGAAGTCATGACGCAGCCCGACGTGGACGGCGTGCGCCCCTACCTGCTGGTGAGCGCCGGCGCCCTGTCCGAGAAGATCGATGCGCTGGCAAGCCTGCCGCGCGAGGTGTGGTCGAGCACACTGCTGGCGGACGCCGACGCCGACCGCGTGCGCGACGTGCTCACGCAGATTCGCATTGGGCTTGAGCAGGGCTTTATCAACAACGGCCACTCGGCGGCGCTCGGTCGCGCGATGAGCTACAGCTCGCCTTCGGCCGTGGTGCGCGAGCAGCTCTCGGGCGTAGACTTCTACCTGTTCCTGCGCGATTTGCTCGAGCACTTTGACGAGCGCGTGAACGGGCTGCGTACCAAGCTTGCCGAGCTGGCGGAGCGTATCTTTGTGGCCGATGGCTGCATGGCGAGCTTTACCGGCAGCGACGAGGACTTTGACACGTACTGGGATGCCGCGGGCGACCTGGGGCTGGACGCTGGCGACGACGTCGATGCCGGCCGCGACGCGCTCGTGGTGCCGACGCCGCGCGACCGTCACGAGGCCTTTGTCATTCCCAGCGACATTTGCTTTGCGGCAAGCGCGTGCGACCCGCGTCGTCTGGGCATTGACGTGACGGGAGCCTGGGCCGTGGCTGCCAACGCGCTCTCCTACGATTACCTGTGGAACGAGATTCGCGTGAAGGGCGGTGCATACGGCTGCGGATTCCGCGCAGCCGGCGAGCGCCAGACGGCGTTCTACACCTACCGCGACCCGGCGATCGACCCTTCGATTGAGCGCGTGGAGCGTGCGGGTGCATGGCTTGGCAGCTTTGAGCCCGACGAAGCCGCCTTTGAGGGCTTTATCGTGAGCTGCGTGAGCGGCATGGACGCGCCGGTGAAGCCGTACGCGCTCACCAAGCGCCGCAACACGACCTACCTGGCCGGGCTCGATCCGCATGCGCGCGAGGAGCGTCGCGCCCAGATGCTCGCCGCCACGCCCGGTGAGCTGCGCTCGCTCGGCACCGACGTAACGCGCATCGCAGCCGAGTCGCCCACCTGCGTCTTTGGCGGCCGCGACGTCATCGCCAAGAGCAACGCCAACTTCAACGTAGTCGACCTGCTCGCTTAACGCACAAAGGTAGATTTTTGGGACATGCCCGAAAATCTACCTTTTTCTTTGGCGCACAAAGAATGCAGGCGCCTTTGCAGTAGTTCGAACATGGGTGTCTGCATCAGATATAATTTGCAACTGTAATATAGTTGCAGCTATGAAGCGGAACGCCTTGAAACATCGTTCGATTTCTGCAAAGTGTCGGAGGTAGTCATGAGTAACGTTTTGGCATACAAGGGTTATTTCGCCCCAGTCGAGTTCGATGCCGAACAGCATGTGCTAACAGGTATGGTCGCCGGCATTAGAGACGCAATCGTATTTGAAGGCTCCACGGCTGAAGAAGTGGAGCAATGCTTCCACGACGCCGTCGACGATTACCTTGAGTTTTGCGCCGAGAAGGGCAAAGAGCCCGAGCGGGCTTTTAAGGGCTCGTTCAACGTAAGAACGGGCTCTGAGCTCCACAAACAGGCGGCGCTGGCAGCGGCAAAGAAGGGCGAGTCACTCAATAAGTTTGTGACCGAAGCAATCGCCGCGGCACTGTGAAGCCAACGTCGAGTCGAAGCCGCCACAAAGGGTGCCTTTGCGGCGGCTTCGCTGTTTGCCCAGATAAAACCTGCCAAAATAAACCTGTCCCTTTTTGGTAGGTTTGGGAGAGGAGGCTGGGATGGATAAGGCTGAGTTGCGGCGGGTGGTGATTGCTCGGCGCGATGCGATTGATTTGGATGTTCGGGCGGCAAAGTCTGCTGTCATTTGCGCGCGGCTTGTTGAGTTGCTGGGCAGCTCGGGTGCCGCGGCACCGCACACCGTTGCCGTCTATGCCGCGATGGGTTCCGAAGTCGACCCAGCCGCGTTTGCCGCGGCTGCCGCCAAACGCGGCTGGCGCGTGGCCTATCCGTGCATGCTCTCGGCAACAGACGCCGCAGCTTGTGGCCAGCGCATGTGCATGCGGGCCGTCGCCGTCGGCGATGCGCCCGCGGCCCCGTTTATCGCCCGCCCCACGCGGGCCTTCGCGGCCACGGACATCGACAGAGACCGCTTCCCCATCGTGCCTGCCGAAGCGCTCGACATGATCGTCGTGCCGCTCGTGGCCTTCGACCGCGCCGGCACGCGCCTGGGCTACGGCGGCGGCTGCTACGACCGCTACCTGTCCACACTTCGTCCCGACTGCCACATCGTCGGCATCGCCTTTGACGAACAACGCATCAACCACGTCCCCACCGATGCCCACGACCTGCCGCTGCCCAACATCATCAGCGCCTAATCGCCGCCACATCAACCACGGCTACAGCAGTACCATCGCAGTCTAGTGCTCCTCGCCGGCGCGGGCCAGGTCGTAGGGCGTGGTCTGGTAGACGTAGTAGTTGAGCCAGTTGGTGTAGAACAGCTGAGCCTGGCTGCGCCAGACGTTGCGCGGCTCGGCGGCGGGATCGTCGTTCGGGAAGTAATGCGCCGGCACCTGAGGGTTGAGCCCGCGCTTCACGTCGCGCTCGTACTCCAGGCGCAACGTATCGGTATCGTACTCGGGATGGCCAAAGACAAAGAAGCGACGACTGTCCGTCGACTTGACGATGTACAGCCCCACCTCGTCGGACACGGCCACGACCTCGAGCTGCGGCTCGGCCTCCACGTCCTCGCGGCGCACATCGGTGTTGCGCGAATGCACGGCATAGAAGCGGTCGTCGAAGCCGCGGACCAGCGGGCTTTGCGGCTTCACCAGATAATGCTCGAACACGCCGCTCGCCTTTGCCGGCAGATCGTACTTCTGGATACCGTAATGATGGTACAGACCGGCCTGCGCGCCCCAACAAATGTGCAGCGTAGAGTGCACGTGCGTGGTGGACCAATCCATGATCTGGCAGAGCTCGGGCCAGTAGTCGACCTCCTCGAACGGCATCTGCTCCACCGGCGCGCCCGTGATGATCAGGCCGTCGTAGTGGATGTCGCGGATGTCGTCGAAGGTGCGATAGAACGTCTCCAGGTGGCCGGCGCTCACGTGCGTGGCCTCGTGCGTCTTGGTACGCAGCAGGTCCACCTCCACCTGCAGCGGCGTGTTGGAGAGCTTGCGCATGATCTGCGTCTCGGTGGCAATCTTGGTGGGCATGAGGTTGAGGATGAGCACGCGCAGCGGACGAATGTCCTGGTGCAGTGCGCGGTACTCGGTCATGACAAAGATGTTCTCGCTCTCGAGCTGCGCGGCAGCAGGGAGGGCGTCGGGAATGCGAATGGGCATGGATGCTCCTTACGAGTCAGTTGCAGTTATGGTACAACGAGCGGCCCCATCCGCGCGAGCACATCGCCCGGCGATGTCGCCAGCGGCCCAAATCACTCCAAAAGTAGAGATTAAAGCATGTCCCAAAAATCTACTTCGCTTTAGCCTAGCAAAGTGACGGCAGGAGGCTACAATGGTTCGACGCGAGAAACTCGGCCGAAAGGATACATATATGTACCAGACGCGTAAGATCGGTGTGGTCGGCCAGGGCCACGTAGGAGCACATGTCGCCAACAGCCTGCTCATGCAGGGCATTGCCGATGAGCTGTACCTGTGCGATATCAACGAGGCCAAGGTGACGTCCGAGGTCCAGGACCTACGCGACTCCCTTTCGTTTGTCCCGTACAACACCAAGATCGTCAACTGCTACGACCACTACGAGGAGCTGGCCTGCTGCGACGTCATCGTCAATGCCGCCGGCAAGGTCGCGCTGGCCGCCGGCAACCGCGACGGCGAGCTGTTCTTTACCACCGACGCCGCCCGCACCTTTGCCAAGCGCATCGTCGACGCCGGCTTTGACGGCATCTTCGTGAGCATCTCCAACCCCTGCGACGTCGTGTGCACCGAGCTGTGGCACCTGACCGGCTACGATCCCAAGAAGATCATCGGCTCGGGTTGCGGCCTTGACTCCGCCCGCCTGCGCACCGAGATCTCCAAGAAAGTCGGCGTGAGCCCCAAGTCCATCGACGCCTACATGATCGGCGAGCACGGCTTTAGCCAGCTTGCCGCCTTTAAGGCCGCAACCATCGCCGGCAAGAGCCTCAACGAACTTCAGGCCGAGAACCCCGACAAGTATGCCTTCGACCACATGGAGATCGAGGAGCTCGCGCGCAAGGGCGGCTATGTAACCTACCAGGGCAAGCAGTGCACCGAGTACGCCGTCGCCAACTCTGCCGCGCGCGTCTGCGCCGCCGTGCTGCACAACGAGCACGCCGTGCTTTCGGCATCCACGCTCATGGCCGGCCAGTATGGCGAGGAGGGCATCTTCACCTCCCTGCCGTGCGTGATCGGTGCCGAGGGCGTCGAGGAGGTCTACACGCTCGACCTGTCCGAGTACGAGCTCGAGGGCTTCCACAAGAGCTGCCAGCACATCCGCGACAACATCGCCCAGCTCGACTGGTGGGACGCCGAGGCCTACGACGCAAAGTAGTTCGCTGGCTGCCGCAACCTTGCGAATCTAAGCGCGATACTAAGCGGGCCGTGCCGGAAATCCCCGGCGCGGCCCGCTTTTTTGACTCACGCAGCGCCCTTGCGAATCGAAGGTGAATACTTTTCCGCGAAGTGAACGAGCAAAAACGAGCCCCCGAAGCATCGACACTTTTCAGACGCCGTTTCCTGCGGTTTCGCCGAGTTTTTCCTGCAGTTTTGCCGCAAAAAAGTGTGGATGCTTCGGGGGTCCAAAATAGGTCGTTCACTTCGCGGAAAAGTATTCACCTTCGTTTTCGCGCAAACACAAATCCAGCCGCCACAACGCAAAACGGGGCCCGCGCGTGGCGCAGGCCCCGTCGTGAGAGGTTATTCCCGGTACCTAGTACTGCTCGATGCCCATGTAGCGACGAACCTCGGGGCTGTGGTCGAACACCTTTCCGCGGGCGGCGCGCAGCTCGCAGCTCATGTTGTAGAAGAAGATCGGCTCCAGGTACGAACGCACGCTGGCGGGCACCTCGCCCACGCCGTACTCGAGTGCATCGAGCACCATGACCGTATCGGTGTGCGTGTTGAGGAACGCGAGCGCGCGCTCCTCCATGGGGCGGCACTCGCCCGATCCGAGCTGCACAAAGTAGAACACGCCGGGCTCGGTGGCTTCGAACGGGCCGTGGAAGTACTCGCCGGAGTGGATATAGCAGCAGTGCTGCCACTGCATCTCCATGAGCGAGCAGATAGCCATGGCGTAGGTCTGGCTAAAGTTGGGGCCCGAGCCCAGGATGTAGAAGAACTTGTGCTGCTGGCAGAGCTCGGCAAAGCGATCGCCCAGCTCGGCGTTGACCTTCTCGCGGGCAGCGGGTAGCAGTGCATCCATCTGCTTAAGGCCGGCGTACATATCGGCGAGCGCCTCGTAACCCTCCTGCTGGTCGAGCAGCTCGGCAGCCATCAGGACGCCGATGCCTTGCGGAACCTCGGCCTGCGGCACGCCTTCGCCCCACGGATAGACCCAGGTGGTCCACTTGCCGTTATCAATCTTGGAGCCCTCGCAGTCGGTCATGGCCACGACCTCGGCGCCGGCTGCCAGCGCCATCTCGCAACCGTCGACGACCTCCTGCGTATTGCCGCTGTGGCTGCAGGCAATAACGAGCGACTTCTCGCCAAGGCTCTTGGGGGCCATCAGGCAAAACTCGCGCGCAGTGTAGACCGTCGAGGTAAACGTGGTGGCCTCGCGCTTGAGCAGCTCGTTGGCCGGCATCAGGTCGATCATCGAACCGCCGCAGGCGATCCAAAAGACGTGCTCGACCTTACCCTTGCGCTCGATAATTTCCTGAATCAGATCGTGTGCGTTCACGGTGACGCTCCTCCTTGTGTGGCGGCTTTGGACGACGGCAGCTCGTACCTGCGATCGTTCTATGTTGTTCTATTTATAGCATGCGAGCTGTCACAGGTGAAGTCGTTTCAGCAGATTTGTTCTATGTTGTTCTATCTATGGACGTTAGATGTCGAACACGTAGCGCGAGCCCACGATCTTTTGGCGCCCGAGCAGCAGGGGCCGCCCGTCTGCATCGGTAAAGTACGCCTCCATATAGAAGAGCGGCTCGCCGACCGGCACCTCCAGCAGCGGGGCCGCCTGAGCATCGGCAAGCGCAATCTCCACGGTACAAGGGTCGGACTTGAGCGGTGCTCGACCCGAATGCTCGGCAACGAGCGCAAAGATCGAGTTATCGGCGAGGTCCTTATCGGCAAGCGTCTGCAGATAGGGATGGTCAGCCAGCACAAAGGCGTTGTTCTCGAGCATGACGGGGATACCGTCGGCCGTGCGCACGCGCTCGACCACGATAAGCTCGCAGCCGGGCTCCACGCCAAAGAACGCCGCATCCTCGCGCGTCGCCGCGACCACCGTGCGCGACACCAGACGCGCACCCGGCACCATGTCGTTGGCAGCGCAACCCTCGGAAAAGCTCTGAACGTCACCCTTCTGGCGAATCTTGCGCTTGAGCTTGGGAGCGCACACAAAGGTGCCCCTCCCCTGCTGGCGGTTGAGATACCCCGCGCGCGACAGCTCCTCGATGGCACGGCGCACGGTGATGCGCCCCACGCCGTAGGACTTCGCGAGCTCCATCTCGGAAGGAATGCGCGAGCCGGCAGCGTACACGCCGCGCGCGATCTCGCCCTTCAGGTCGTCCATAACCTGCTGGTACAGCGGCACGGCGGAAACATCTGCGCTGCCGGTTTTATCGTCGAATGCCATCGTTACGCTCCATCCCGCGCATGCTCGGACTCAAACTCTTCAATCGCCGCCATAAACTGCTCGCCAAAGGCGTCGGCCTTTTTCTCGCCGATGCCGTTGACCTGGATAAGCTCGTCGCGTGTCTGCGGACGCAGGCGGCACAGGCCGCGCAGGGCCTTGTCGGAAAAGACCATGTACGGCGCCATCTCGAGCTCGGTCGAGATTTCCTTACGCAGGGCACGCAGGCGCTCGAACAGCTCGGCATCATCGCCCACGCGCGGGCGCTGATCCAGCTCGGCCTCCTCGCGCAGCAGATCCACCGCACGGCGGGCGCGGGCCGAGGCCTTGCGCTTGGACGCGCGACGCTTAACGGTAAAGGCGAACGCCTCGTTCTCGACCTCGCCGGCACGCGGGCCCAGCCCCACGACCGGGTACTGCCCCTGCGAGGTGGCCAAATAACCGCGGCCGCACAGCTGGCCGATGATATCCTTGATGCGCCCGACCGATTCGCTCGACAGCTCACCGTAGCCGCGGTCCTCGTCCAGATGCATCTGGCGAATGCGCTCGGTGTTGCCGCCGTGGAGCACATCGGCGACCAGCGATTTGCCAAAGCGCATGGGACGTGTGGCCACATAGCGCACGGCGGCGCGGGCCATATCGGTGACGTCCTCGACCTCGAACTTCGTGAGGCAGTTGCCGCAGCCCTCGGCGTCGTCCGTGGCGGTGCTGCCCGCACCAGCCGCGGCAGCATGCTCGGCCGCGGCCTCGTCGCCAAAGTAGCGCAGCATGTATTCGCGCAGGCAGCCGGTGGTGTTGCAGTAGCCCTCCATCTGGCTGAGCAGGCGATATCGATTCTGGAGCGCCCACGCGCGCTGCTCGTCGTCGAGCGCCTCATCGGCAGCATCGCCGCGGTCGATCAAAAAGCGACGCATGCGAAAATCGTTACCGTTCCACAGCAGATGGCAGCTGGCCGGGTCGCCATCGCGGCCGGCGCGGCCCGCCTCCTGGTAGTAGGCTTCGATGCTCTCGGGCACGTTGTTGTGAATCACGTAGCGCACGTTGGGCTTGTCGATGCCCATGCCAAAGGCGTTAGTGGCAACCATCACCTGAAGATCGTCGTCAATAAAGGCACGCTGGCTTTGGCGGCGGGCGTCGTTGCCCATGCCGGCATGGTAGCGGCCAACGCGAATGCCGCTGGGGCCCAGCGCCTCGGCAAGCTCGCCTGCCAGCGCATCGACCGTCTTGCGGGTCGAGCAATACACGATGCCGCTCTCGCCCGAATGCGCAATCACATAGTCGCGCACCCACGCTGCCTTGGCCTTGTCGCCCATCTCCTCGCAGCCAAAGTAGAGGTTCTTGCGATCGAAGCCCGTCACCACCGTCGCGGGATTTTGCAGGCCGAGCATCTGCTGAATGTCCGCGCGCACACGCTCAGTCGCCGTAGCGGTAAAGGCCGCCACGATGGGGCGCTGCGGCAGGGAATCGATGAACTCACGAATCTGCAGGTAGGCGGGGCGGAAATCCTGGCCCCATTGGCTCACGCAGTGGGCCTCGTCAATGGCCACGAGCGGCACGCCAATGCCGCCGTCCGCCGCGGCCTCCTGCGCAAAGGCTAAAAAGCGCGGCTCGAGCAGGCGCTCGGGCGCCACGTACATAAGTTGGTAGCGGCCCTCGCGCGCCCGCTTGAGCACGGTGTTTTGCTGGGCCGGAGTAAGGCTGGAGTTGAGATAACTGGGGCGCGCACCCGCCGCGAGCAGCGCGCGGGTCTGGTCCTCCATAAGCGACAGCAGCGGACTCACCACAAAGGTAATGCCGGGCAGCATGAGCGCGGGCACCTGGTAGCAAATGGACTTGCCGGCGCCTGTGGGCATAACGCCCAGCGCATCGCGACCGGCAAGGATCGCATCGACCATGCGGTCCTGCCCCGGGCGAAACGAGGTGTAGCCAAAATAGGCGCCGAGCGTGTCGAGCGCCATCTGCTGCATGCTATCGGTCATGGTTTCCTAACGTCCAAGTCATCTGCCGCCGATTATACGCCGCCACGCGGACCAGTGCCGCACGGCGGCCAGCCACGACATGGGTAGTCATTGGGGACGTTCTTGAATGACTAGTCAAACAAGAATATCCCTAACGACTACTCATTTAAGTCTGTCCCCAATGAGTGTTTGGACACTTTCCGGATGAGCGTGGATAATCTCCCACTTTGAACCCGTCACCAAACCAAAAACGGGAGATTATCCACGCTCATTCTGCAGATTGCCGCTCTGGCGGGCTTGCAGCGTCGGCCCGTTACGCGGTTTGGTAAAACCGCGTAACTTACATCACCATGACGTAACGGCTACCCACGTAGTACTGCTTACCCATCAGGACCGGCTCGCCATTGGGGCCGATAAAGCCGGCACGCAGGTTGAGCAGCGGGTCGTGCGGGGCAATGCCCAGCTCGGCGGCCTGTTCGGCGTTGGCGCGAACGGCCTCGACCGTGCGGTAGCCAACCGAGACAATCGGCGTTCCGCTAACACGCTCGACCTCGGCAAAAATCGACTTGTCCTCAAGATCGGCCGTCAACAGCTCACGGTAGGCGTCAAACGGCACAAAGATGTTCTCCTCAAAGATGGGCTCGCCGTCGGCAGTACGCACGCGCTTGATATGCAGCAGCAGCGCATCCTTCTGCAGACCAAAGAATTCCATCTCGTTTTGGCGCGCCGGCACAATCTGGCGATCGATCACATGCGCGCCCGCCTTCATGCCGTTATCGGCGCAAAGCTCGGTGAACGTCTGCAGCGTCGAGGCGTGGAACTGGCGGTTGATGTGCGGCGTGGAGACAAAGGTGCCGCGGCCCTGCTGCTTAACCAGATAGCCGTCGGAACACAGTTCCTCGACGGCGCGGCGCACCGTAATGCGGCTCACCTCGTACTGTTCGGCAAGCTCAAGTTCGGACGGAATACGCTCCTTGGGTGCATAAACACCTTTCTCGATCGCATCCTTGATTTCGTCGTAAATCTGCTGGTAAAGCGGTGCATTTTTGGGTGCGGGCATATCTGATCACTCTTATCAAAATAGCGAAATAACTAATACGTATATAACGTCTTTTTATATGTTACCTCACTTTGATAAAACGATACACCGCATACAGCAAATCCTTACTTGCCGTCGTCCTGCTGCAAGCTTTCCTGATCGTGCAGACGGGCCTGCCTGCTCGCCATGCGCGCGGGCTTGTCGGGATCGGGTACGGCCGTGGGCATGGGCTCGTCGACATGACCGCCCCACCAGCCGCCCACAAAGTTGAGCGTGTGGAACACATTGATCACGGCACCGGGATCAATGTCGCACACCAGCTTGATAATGTCCTGGCTCTCGTAGGTCGAGACAACGGCGTGCAGCAGGTACATTTTCTCGCGGCTATATCCGCCGATGACCTCGGCGCAGCTAATACCATGCTGAAAATGGTCAATATAGGCGGTCATGACCTCGTCTGCCTTGCGCGTCGTGATCTGCAGCGTCACGCGGTCGTAGCGTCGGTAGAAACTGTCGATGGTCTTGGTCGAAATAAACTGGAACACGATGGAATACGCCGCATTGTCCCAGCCAAACATAAAGCCAAAGATCGCCAGGATAGCGCAGTTAAAGCCAAAGATGACGCCCAAGATGGTCTTGCCTGTATGGTTGGAAACCCACAGCGCGATAAAGTCGGTGCCGCCGGTGGATGCGCCGGACTTAAGCGCGATGGCGGCGCCCAGGCCCGAGACCACGCCGCCAAAGATGATGAGCATGATCTTGTCGCCCAAAAACGGGGCGAAGTGAAAGATGTTGAGGAACAGCGACGAGAGCATGACCTGCATCATCGAGAAGATGACGAAGCGCTTGCTGATGCCGCTCCAGCAAAGGAGCGCCACGGGGATGTTGAGCGCGAGCATGCCGAGCGAGATGTCGATATGAACGCCGCCGAGCGAGGTGACGCGATCGAGCAGGACCGCGACGCCGGTGAGGCCGCTCGGAAGCAGGTCGGCGGGGCGAATGAACGCCTGAATCAGAAATGTCTGGAGAACGGCGGAGATGGTGACCGCCACGGCAGTAATGGCGCGGCGGACGATGGTGAGACGGCCGAGCACGAGCACGCGGTCCGTGAGCTGATCGATGGCGTTCGCCACGTAGGCTCCTTTCGAAGGCAGATGTAATTGTGGGGCATGCCGGCGATTGTAGCATGGAGCGCGAGAGGGCGCTTCAATTCACCCTCTCTCGACAACCAAAACGAGCCAGCAGCTCCCCAACCAAAGAGCCAAATTCTAAGTGAGTAGACTTTTCGCGATCTGCCAAGCACACTCAAAACAGCCACCTCTCCGACCTGCGGTTTTACTAAGGCAGATACGCTTTGTGCTCGGCATGTGCCAAAAAGTCTACTCACTTAGTCCGAGTCGAAGCCAAACGGATCTAAATTGAAGCCAAAATGAGCCAATCCACCGCAAGAGACGTGTGAATCCGCACTTCTTGCGGCGAATTGACGCTACAAAGCGGTCAGAATGTCGGCGAGGCTGTCGATGACAACGTCGGCGGCGGACTGGTCCAGGTTGACGCCCTCGTGCGGACGCAGCGCCAGGACGCGGGCGCCGGAGCGCTTGCCGGCCTCGATGCCCAAAGGCGAATCCTCGATAACCAGGCACTCGGCAGGCTCCACCCCCAGCGCCTCCATGGCACGCAGGTAGATCTCGGGGTCGGGCTTAAACGCACTGCACTCGTGCCCGCTGATGGTGTAGTCCAGCACGTCGGCGATACCGGCAATCTCCACCAGCTCGTCAATGAGCTCGCGATAGGATGAGCTTGCGATGGCGCACTTCACGCCGCGCTCGTGCAGCTCACGCATCACCGGCTCCGTCTGCTCGTTGAGCAGCTCGGCATACGGAACGGGGTGGTCCGGGCTGTAGACCTGCTTGTACTCCACGCGCAGGCGCTCGCGCAGCTCAATATCGTCAGGCACCAGCGCCTCCCAAATGGCAGGCTCGTTAGACCCCGAAAGATCGGGGATCTCGTCAAAGTGGAAGCCCTTCTCTTCCATAAATGCCACGCGGCGACGGTTGTAGAACCACTCGGTATCGACCAGCACGCCGTCCATGTCAAACAGCACTGCCTTGATCATACGCATCTCCTCCCACCTGCCAAAAAGGGACAGGTTCATTTTGGTAGGTATTATCTGGGGTTTTGCGGCGCGACGAACACGCCCCCCAAAGCAAAAAAGGGGACGGGGCGCAAACCCCATCCCCTCTCAATCAACCCGTAAGGTCTACTTACTTGTGATTAGTAGGAAAGCTTCCACATGTAGCGACGCATGGTCAGCGGGTGCTGACGGGCCTCGGCGATCTGGTTGCCGTACTCGCGCATAACGGCGAGGTGCAGCAGCGGGTTGAAGTAGGTGATGACGCTCGCGGGCACGGCGTCAGCCAGGCCGTAGTCCTTGGAGTCGATCAGAGCGACCTTGGCGCCCATGCGCTCAAGGAAGGTGAGGGCGCGGGCGTCCATCGGACGGGTAGCACCATCGGACATGAAGAAGACGTAGGGCTTACCCTCGGTGGAAACCTCGAACGGGCCGTGGAAGTACTCGCCGGTGTTGTAGGCGGCGGCGTCGATCCACTGCATCTCGGTGAACAGGAAGGCGGCGTGAGAATAAGCCATCTTCTCGGAGGCACCGGAAGCCATGAAGTAGATCATCTTGTCGTCCTTGAAGTCCTCGGCGAACTTCTTGGCGAGCTTCTTGCAGTGCTGAGCGGCGTTCTCGCAGAGATCGAAAACGTTGGTGAGGCCGGTGATCATGTCCTCGTAGTGGTCATAGCCCTCGGTCTGCTGAAGGATCTCGAGAGCAAGAGCGATGGCATAGCCGGGCTTCTCGCACTTGGCAGCGTAGTTGGCGTGGAAGCCGTGGACGATGACGTGGTCGGCGTCGACGGTCAGAGCGGAGCCAGCCTTGTTGGTGAGGGAGACGACCGGGCAGTTGTGCTTCTTGGCGGTCTTGTTGGCCTCGACGGTCTCGGGCGTGGAGCCACCGAGGGAGCAGGTGATCACGAAGGTGTGCTCGTTGACCCAGGAAGGCGTGTCGTAGTTGAACTCGTTAGCGGTGAAGATCTGAACGTTCAGCTTGTCCGTGTTGTTGGCCAGGAAGTACTTGGCGGGGTAAAGGTCGGACATGGAAGCACCGCAGCCGACGAAAGCGACGCTGTGAATCTCGTGGTTGGACAGGACGTCAGCGACGATCTGCTTAGGGAGGTTAAGGTCGATCTCGTACATCTGACACATTCCTTTCGATTTGTTGCGGCGCCACATTGCCGGACGCTCGCAGGGTTACCGTGGTTAGGACCGAGTCGCCGGCCCGTTGAGGATGTGACAAAGGAACTGTCCCTTTGTCACATGTTAGGGATGGAAGCCTGCCTGGGGTATGGGATGCCAGGCAGGCCCCCGGGGGAAGCATTGGGTCGCGACTAGGCCAGGATGCCGGCCGCGGAGAGGGCGATGCCGCCCACAATGGCGATCACGAGAAGCCAACCGGTGTTGACGTTCTTCTTGATGAGCCAGTACATAAGGCCGGTGAGGCCGAGGGAGATCATCTGGGGCATCATGCCGTCCAGGATGTCCTGGATAACGACGGTACCCTCAGCGAACTGCAGCGGGGTGGTGGCGCCGATCAGTGTAGCGATCATGCCGCCCACGGACATAAGGCCCACGATGCCGCAGACATACATGAGCTTCTCCATGAGGTCGCCGCCCTGGAGCTTGCTCAGGTACTCGTGGCCACCCTGGTAGCCGATCTTGGCGGCAAACCACGTGATCAGCACGGAAGGCACGATGGAGATGAGCATGGCCAGGATCGGGCCCATGATGGAGCCCTGCTGAGCCAGCTGGACGCCCAGACCAAAGGCGATGACGCGGATGGTGCCCTGGAAGAAGGAGTCACCAATACCGGAAAGCGGACCCATGAGGGAGGTCTTGACCGCGTTGATCGAATCGGGATCGAAGTTCTCGGGATCCTTGGCGTACTCCTCCTCCATGGAGGCGGCGAGGCCTAGGACAAAAGCGCTCGTCTGCGGGGTGCAGTTGTAGAACGCCATGTGACGGTGGTAAGCCTCTTTCTTAGCAGCGAGCTGCTTGGGATCGGACTCATCCGGATAGAGGCGATCGAGCGTGGGAACCATGCCGTAGAGGAAGCCCATGTTCATCTGACGCTCGTAGTTCCAAGAGGCCTGGATGGCCCAGGAGCGCCAGAAGAACTGGCTGACCTTCTTGTTCAGGGACACGTCCTTGGTTGCGGTTGCCATAGTGTGTTCCTCCTTAGTCTTCGTCGTCTTCGAGCGGATCGTAGTCGGAATCGACACCGGCGGCCGCATGGGAACCGTTGAACTTGAAGCCCATGAAGACGACAGCCAGGCACACACCGATCAAAGCGACCGCGATGACGGACAGGTTGAGGTAAGCGGCGAGCAGGAAACCGATGAACAGGAACGGAGTCATACCCTTCTTGATCATCATGGTGAGCAGCAGGGCCAAGCCGTAGGCGGTCATGATCTTGGTCGAAACGTTAAGACCAGTGGACAGCCACTCGGGAACCATGTTGACGATGGCCTGAACCAGGTCGGTGCCAACAAAGACGGCCAGGAAGATCGGCAGGAAGTACATGACGGCGTACAGACCGGAGCCGGCGCAGATGTGCATGCGGTAGGCGGTCTTGAACTTTCCGTTATCGATCGCGCTATCTGCCACATGGGTGAGGGCGGCGATGATGGAACGGAACACGATGCCGAGGAGCTGGCCCAGGACGGCGACCGGGATGGCGATCGTCATGGCGGTCTCGGCGGAAGCATCGGTCAGGCACGCAAAGGCAGCGGCCACGATGCCGCCCAGGACCATATCGGGCGGAACGGCAGCGCCGACCTGCACCAGGCCCATGGACACGAGCTCGACGGCGGCACCGACGGCAAGGCCGGTGGGCACATCGCCCAGCAGCAAACCGACGAGCGTAGCGCCAACGAGGGGCTGCTCGAAGTTAAGACGACCGAGCAGGCGGGAGTCCCACATGCAGAACACGCCGACGAGGCCGACGAGCACCGCACTGATGAACGTATTCATACCCTTCTCCTTTCAGTCAGGCAAACGCCTGGTTGATTACAGCTTGGCGTCGATGTCGACGCTCTGATACGTAGGGGTCTGCTGGACGTAGAGCTTAATGCCCATGTCGAGCAGCTGGTTGACGTCGGCCTTCTGGGTGGCGTCGAAGAAGACGGAGCTGTCCTTGCCGCCGACCTGCTCGGCACCGTCGTGGTTGGCGGTGGCGCCCAGGTTGATGGCGTCGAGCTTGTAGCCCTGGCAGAACTGCAGCATCTCGGCAGTGTTGCCAAAGACGAACATGACGCGCTCGCCGAGGGTGTTGAGCTTGTCCATCTTGGCAAGGGCACGCTCAACGGTGAAGACGTTCAGGCGCACGCCCTGGGGCTTGGCCAGCTTAAGAGCGCCCTTCTTGATGTCATCGTTGGCGGCAGCGTTGTCGACGACGATGATGCGCTCGGCCTGAACCTTGGTGGTCCAGGTAAAGACGACCTGGCCGTGCAGCAGACGGTAGTCAAGACGTGCGAGGACGATCTTGGCGGGACCGGAGCTGTGACGGGACGCCTTGGCCTTCTTGGCGGGAGCCGCGGCGACCTCGACCGGTGCGTTGGGGTTGGTCAGACCGGTGCGGGCCTCGTTGATGAGGGCCGCGAGCTCGGTGCCCTTGACGGGGGCGGGGCTCATAGCAAGCGTGAGCGCCAGCGGGATGTTGAAACCGCTGACAACCGTGAACTTCGTGCCGTTCTTGGAAAGCTCGACCATGTTGTTGTTGACCGAGCTACCGAGCATATCGGTTAGCACATACACGGTGTCGTCCGCGTTGAACGTGGCGATCATAGCCTCAACCTTATTGGTGATGGGCTCCTTGTCGTCACGAGCAAGCGACACGACGTGGACGTTCGACACGTCGCCGAGAACCATCTCGAGCGTGTCTTTGGCGCCTGCGGCCAGGCCGCCATGAGATGCGAGAATGATCTGATTCATCTTGCCTCCTCCTTTTCGTTATGGTCATTATAACGTCTTATACGTTGCTTATATTGATAATTAGTATATAAACCGTTCGCGGGTGAAAAACGACCGTTGGCGGGTTTAACGCAATCGAAACGATGGTCTTGGGTAGGTCGGCGCTGGCTAGGCGCCGCCCGATCAAACGCCGGGCGCTACCTGCTCAAACACACCGCCAATCCCCTATCGCACGAAGTACCAGGGGCTTTCCTGCACGGTGGGCTCCAGCGCAATGCCCGTGCGCTCGCGGAAGAGATCCATGTCCTGCGATTTCTCCGTCCACCACGCGTTGGGCTTAAAGGTCATGCTCTCAACGACATGGCCGACAAACACACTGTTGCGCAGCTTGGAAAAGTCGGTGTTCATAATCACGATGGACGCGAGCACCAAAACGATGCCCAGAACTTTGATCGCGCCGGCGGGCTCGGCGTAGACACCAATGCCCAGCAGTACGGTGACGACTGTCTCGAATGACATTACGACGGGAACTTTCGACGTCTCGAGCCCCATGGACAGACCCTGCATATATAAGATGTAAGCCACGGCTGTGGGGATGAGTCCAAAGCCAAGGAACAGCAGCAGCAGCTGTGGCGACATTGCCGCGGCGACATCCGGCCACGGAGCCGCGATAGCTGCCATAACCGCACCGCCAAAAACAAAGCCCCAAAACGTGACAGCCAGCGGGTGGACCGTCTTGGTTGCTATCCGGCTAAACACCGCGAGCGACGCACCACAAAGGCCTGCAATCACGCCCGACGTGACGCCCCAAACCGAAAAATGAAAACCGGAAAGGTCGCCATTGGTCACCGCAAGCACGCAGCCAACGATGTTAAAGACAATGGCGATGAGTTTGTTGAGGGTCACGTCCTCGCGATAAAGGACGCGGCCGAGCGCGACGCCAAACACCGGCGACGTGTAGAGCAGCACCGATGCCGTGGACATGCCCACCTCGCGCATGCACTCGTAATAGCAGGTGTTGGCGGCAGCCAAACCGACGATACCGACAAGCGCGCAGGAAACAAGCTCTTTAGGGCTTGCCTTGAACAGGGTCAGCGGACCCTGAACCACGGTAGACCCCTCACCCGGACGGCAGCCCATAAACATCAGGACCGGCGCCAAGATAAGCGCTCCGACCAACAAGCGAAAGGCAGCCATGCTCTGGGACGAAACGCCCATGGCCGAGATGCCGTTTACAAAGATTCCGATGCTGCCCCACATAAGCGCGGCGATCAGCACCAGCACATAGCCCAGATTGCTCCTCTTCAACGCAGCCTCCTCAGTATTATTTCCAATATGTTTCATGCTACGTTATAGTCGTTATATACATTTTTCAAGGCACAAATCGGCAGACGGGAAAATCTGCTTTTCCGCTACAACCCATTAGTGCAAAGAGGCCAGGTTCATATGCACCAACTTGGTGCATATGAACCTGGCCCCAATGCACCAACCCCTTAACAAACACGACGACGCCGACGTTTTGGCAACGTCAGCGAGCGCCCGTCATTTGAGCCAAGGTGCCGTGAAATCAGAACCACCCTTAAAAAGGGTGGTTTGCTCTTAGGGTATAACCCACGGGC
>ERZ812616.1149-NODE-1149-length-31193-cov-3.205761_pt1 | contig 31193 bp, 20 predicted proteins | sample MGYA00376249_ERZ812616 | MGnify/ENA primary metagenome ERZ812616 (study PRJEB26924, sample SAMEA4378265) | human gut metagenome | biome: human gut; feature: human-associated habitat; material: faeces | place: China | collected 2013 ...
TATTATATGGTATCTATCATTGGGCGATTGTGGCGATAGGGATGATTATTTCCACTTGCCAATATACTCATTTGGTGGATGGCTATTTGGTTTAGCTTAACAAGACGTTCTCTTTGTGTCATATTCTGTTCGATAGATAAATACTGCATTTAGATTTTCCATATTCGACAAACAGATAAGTTCATTGATTGTAGCATAATCGCGGATATTTCCCTTCAGTTCGGGATTAGTATCTCTCCATTGTTTTGCTGTCATACCAAACATTGCTACATTCAGTACATCAGCTTCATTGGCATAAATAATGCTTGCCTGTACCGATGTGCGTATGTACCACCGTAACGACCTGCCTTAGAACGAATACCTATTGTATTGGTTCGTTCTATCCATGTACAAAGATGAAATGAGACTGTTTTCAATCAAATAATCACCTGCATCCGTTGATAATTCTCGCGATACTCCTGCGGGGTTACGCCTTTGTACTTTTTGAAAAGCTTGTAGAAATAGGACTGACTGACAAAGCCACAGCGGGAAGCAATATCCATGATACATTCCTTGTCGTTACTATTCAGTTCGCGGACGACGGTATTGATCCGGTGTTCCTGCAGGAAGTCGGTGAAGTTATGGTTGGTGTTCTTTTTGAGGAAACGGGAGAGTGTGGACAGGCTCATGCCCATGTATTGGGCCAGTTCGTCTATCGTGATGGGGTTCGACAGGTTCTTGTTGAGGTAGTCGAGGATCTTTTTCATCTGATAGTCGCTTTCTGTATATTCAGGTGATGTGCTTTTGGACAAAATACGTGCGTCTTCCGAGAGTGACAGCTCGTGGAGGAGGATGAAGAACTTCATGACCGAATAGAAGCCTCTTTCTGTCGGGATCATCCGTAGAATGGGAAGTATACGATTGATTTCTGCTGATCCAAAGGCCAGTCCTCGTTCCGCTTTCGTCAGCATCTTTGTGATCGAATCGAACTGTTTTTTCTGAAAAGCCGGACTGCTGAAAAGAGTGGGATGAAATTGGATCGTGATTTCATGGATGTCGTTCGAGCGGCAATTCCCGTTTAGCCAGGCGTGTTTCAATTCCGTACTGGTGACAAGGACCAGATCTTTCTCTCCGATAATCTCATCCGAATCACCTACGATGCGTCGTGCACCAACTGCATGTTCCACAAAGTTCAACTCCCAAACGTTATGGACATGGATTGGAAAAGTGAAAGAAGATTTTGTGCGTTCAAACAAAATAAAACTATCTTTATTAGATAAAAGTGACTTCTCTCTGAAAACTTCTGTTATCATAGATATCGTATTAAAACTAGTGTGTTGAAAGCAAAGATAGTCGATTGAATTAAATCTGAGGAATGAATTCGGAATAAATTTATTTTTCCGGTTCATAATTGTCAACAAGCTTGCTTATTTTTGTCAGCAAGCCTGTCGACAATTTTCGACAGTAAACTTCTGAAGATATGTTCAGGATAATGCTGCAATACCTGTTCCGATGAGATTGGCATTATTCATCTGGTTGATATGAACTTTTACATCACCCAGTCCGAATTCATTCAGAAGTTCCTGTAATTTTTCCATTACCAGGATATTATAATCTTTGTCTTTCCGGTTCTTACTCCAGAAGAGGCTGCCTTCGGCTACCAGACAGATCTTTTTGGTCTCTTTATTATAAGATGTAAGCAATTTGATCAATCCGGCGAGGGATGCGGCTACCAGTTGTGCCGACCGGTTATAGATCCAGTGAGCTACCTCTACATATTTTTCTTTGTGGATATCCGGATAGTTCATAATCGTTGTCAGTTTCTGTGCATCGAATTTCTCTTCGAATTCTTCCAACGGGAAGGCCGCTTTAAGTATTTCTCCCAGATACATGCCCGAAACTGCTTTTTCAAAACGCTGGCTTCCCCGGCTGTCGGAACAGGCATCGACCATATCGTCTACAGTCGTCAGGAAAGGCGGATTGAAGTTGCCCGATTCCAGATTAACAGGGATAAGCCCTTTGACCGGACAGGAAGGAGGTAATTTGGTTATTTTTTCTGCCGGGATAAAAGTCGCCATATTAGTTCCCGTTCCGACAATCAGTCCGATATAAGCATCATAACTGCTGTCGGTAAGACCGGCAAACAGACTGGCTACTGTGTCATTAAGCACCTTTATGCCGGTGAACTTGACGTTGTTCCTTTCATTCAGGTAGTTGAGTAAAGGCCTCCCTACAGGTTGTCCGATCATATCCTTTATATTAACCCCTTTGGTCCAATGTAGTAATCGGGCATCACCGTCGGGAAGCGATTCGGCTGCATAGGAGAAGCAATAACCGATCGGCATTTCTTCATCCCGTTTGATTTCTCCGATCGGATCGGCCAGTTCTTTAAATAATTTATCACGGGTGAAACCGGGAGTTTTCATAACGGATAAATCTTTTTTCCACCCGTTTTCCGGATGAATGGTTGTTTTATCGTTTGAGAAATTGACAGTTGCCACCCTATAATTGGTTCCGCCCAGGTCGAGGACCAGTGCTTTTCCGTTTATACCTTTACTCCTGGGAGTAATAAATGTTGGGAGACATTGTATTTCTGCATTGTCTTCTGCCAGGCCTTCTTCCACTTTCTTTTGCAATGAAAGGGCTATTTCTTTCAATTGCCCTTGTTCTAGTTTAAAAATGTTCCTCTCCATGATATACTGATTTAATTCGGATACTAATATCCTTTCTTTATTTATAAATAACAAACGGAGGGCATTATTTAGTTCTAAAAAATGTAGATGATGTACAAAAAACTCTTTGTGTCAATTCGTAAGTTGCGCAGTGGATTTTGCGCTCTTTTTAAGAGAAATAGTGCTAAAAAAGACTCTGTTTTGAAGTAACAAGTTGGATTTGTTATAAATTGTAAGTTGAGCTTGTCGAGGGCGATGTTTTGTGATGGTTTAAAATGGTTAAATATATTGTTTTTGCTATCAAAATGTCAGAAAATATTTGGTTGATACCGGAAAACTATGTTCATTTGCACGCAATTTGAAAGTAAATCTTATAAGTAATATATTTATGAAAACTTCAATCTTGAAAAAAGAAATTTTGGCACTGGTTGTTTTGTTCGTTTGTAGTCTGGCAATGAGTGCTGCATCTCCAAGAAACTATCTTTATGATACAAAAGAGGAGAATGGTAAGATCGTATCGAAAGTTATCTTCTTACATGAGGAAGGGCTTTTGAACAAACAGGTGAAATATGAATTCACCTACAATGATAACGGTAAGGTCGCTGAAAAGAAAGCGTATCGCTGGAATCAGTCAAAAGAAACTTGGGATCCTTATTATCTGATTTCTTATCAGTATAACGAGGAAAAAGGTGAAATCAATTCCGTATACGGAATGTGGAACAAAAAGAAAAAAGATTTTAGTTTGAATACACAAGAAATGGTTGTACCTGCAGCCAGTTATGAGGATATATTCTCATAATACCTATTTTAAAACATTTCATAGACACACACGAAAGTGGCGCGAATAACAAAAGACGTGAGTCCCTGTTATTAGCGCCACTTTTATTTTGTGAAAGATTATCGGGTTATCCGATAATCTTTTCTAATTCTTCCAGATTCTTGGCAACATCTTCGTCTGTTACTTCATAATTGGTCAGGTCGCCTGCCAGATACTGGTCGTAAGCCGCCATATCGATCAGACCGTGACCGGACAAGTTGAACAGGATCGTACGTGCCTTTCCTTCTTTCTTCGCTTCTTCTGCTTCGCGGATGGCAACAGCAATAGCGTGAGATGATTCCGGAGCCGGGATGATTCCTTCTGCCTGGGCAAACATCGTTGCCGCTTTGAATGTATCCAACTGTTTTACGTCCGCAGCATTCATCAGTCCGTCTTTCATCAACTGGCTGACGATCGAACCTGCACCATGATAACGCAGACCGCCTGCATGGATATTGGCAGGAGCAAAGTTATGTCCCAACGTGAACATCGGGATCAGCGGAGTATATCCGGCCTCGTCTCCGAAGTCATACTGGAACTGTCCGCGTGTCAGTTTCGGACAGGATGCGGGTTCTGCAGCGATCACACGAATATCTTTACCTTCTGTCAGTTTGTGACGCAGGAACGGGAAAGTGATACCGGAGAAGTTTGAACCGCCACCGAAGCAACCGATCACCACATCCGGATATTCGCCTGCCATTTCCATCTGCTTTTCAGCTTCCAGGCCAATCACGGTCTGGTGTAACATCACGTGATTCAAAACGCTACCCAATGTATATTTACAGTTAGGCACCTGCATAGCCAACTCTACGGCTTCCGAGATAGCAGTACCCAGACTACCCTGATAGTTAGGATGGTCGGTCAGGATCTTACGTCCGGCTTTCGTACTCATACTCGGTGAAGCGATCACCTGTGCACCGAAAGTCTGCATGATCGAACGACGGTAAGGTTTCTGGTGATAGCTGACCTTTACCATATAAACAGCCAGTTCCAGGCCGAAAGCCTTGGCTGCGTATGAAAGGGCGGCACCCCATTGTCCGGCACCTGTTTCAGTGGTGATATTGGTAACACCTTCCTGTTTACAATAGTAAGCCTGTGCGATAGCAGAGTTCAGTTTGTGTGAACCGATCGGGCTGACACTTTCGTTCTTAAAGTAAATATGTGCAGGAGTATCCAGCATCTTCTCCAGTCCGTAAGCACGAACCAGCGGAGTGGGACGCCATACCTTATATAATTCGCGAACTTCTTCCGGTATTTCGATCCAGGCATCGGTCGTATTCATTTCCTGATGGGAAGCAGCTTTGGAAAACAGGGGATAGAGATCCTCTTCTTTCATCGGTTGCTTGGTCTGCGGATTCAAAATAGGAAGTGGTTTGTTCTTCATATCAGCCACAATATTATACCAGGCTGTGGGTATGTCTTTCTCCTCCAATAAAAACTTTTTAGTACTCATAATTCTTTATGTAGTTTACATTATTAATCAATTTGGCCTTTAAGGCTTACAACTTGGAAGCAAAGTAACAAATAATATTTCGTTCTTCAAATTGAATAAACAAAAATATATACCTTTGTGCCTTCAAATTAGACAAATAGATAACAAACGACAACAATGAAAAAACTGACTCTGCTACTGGTAAGTGCACTGACTTTGTTTTCCGCAACTGCCCAGAAGAAAAACTTCACTTACAAGTTTTATGGATTTGTGCGTGGTGACTTGTTTTACAACACGCGTGCGAATATGGCTCCGGTAGACGGAAACTTCTACCTTTTCCCTCTTGATGAACAACCGGATGCTGACGGGAAAGACCTGAACGCGACACCCAACGGTAGTTTCTATACGTTTACTTCCCGATTGGGAATCAGCGTGACCGGTCCGAATGTCGGCTCTGCAAGGACTTCCGCCTGCCTGGAGACGGACTTTGGAGGCTTTTCTTCCAGTACGACCATGCTCCGTATCCGTCAGGCATGGGTAGCACTGGATTGGGAAAAGAGTAATTTATTGATCGGTCACACCTGGCATCCGCTGTTCGGCTCCGTTTTTCCGGATATGCTGAATCTTTCTACGGGAGCGCCTTTCCAACCGTTCAACCGCAGCCCGCAAATCCGTTATCAGTATAAAGCCGGCAAGGTGAAGCTCACGGCTTCTGCTATCTGGCAGCTGCAATATACATCGAGCGGTCCGAAAGGAATGAGCGAGGATTATATTAAGAATAGTTGCGTGCCGGAATTTTATGTCGGAGCGGACTATACTTCCGATAACGCCTGGCTGGCAGGAGCGGGTATCCATCTGATTTCCCTGAAACCCCGTACGACATCGGAGATAAATGACAAAGTTTATAAGGTAAATGAGCGAATGACGACATATTCCTATGAAGCTCACTTGAAATATACCGGACGTAATTATACCTTTGCAGCCAAAAGCCTGATGGCTTCCTGTTTGGACCAGACGGCTCTGATCGGAGGTTATGGCATCAGCTCTGTCGATCCGAAGACCGGTGAACAGGAATACACTCCTTTCCGTCATTCGACGACCTGGGCGAATTTTACCTATGGAACGAAATGGAAAACGGGTCTTTTCATGGGATACGCCAAGAATCTCGGTACGGACGACGAACTGACCGCATCGAAAACGGTCTACGGTATGGGACTGAACATCGACCAGTTATTGACTGTAAATGTAAATTTATCATATAATTTGCCTCACTGGCAGATCGGCCTGGAATATTCTCCGGCAACAGCCTGGTACGGTACGATCGACCAGAAGAATGGCAAAGTGGGAAACACCCACGCCGTAACCAATCACCGCATATTGGGATTGGTTATGTATTATTTCTAATTTGAACGCTTTTAAATGAAAACGAAGCTAGGTATGTTTTTATTGGCCGGACTGTTGATGGCAACTTCCGGTTATGCACAGAAAAAGAATTTTTCGTACAAATTTTACGGACAGGTGCGTGGTGACTTGTTTTACAACTCGCGTGCCAATTCGGAGATCGTGGACGGTTTGTTCCATCTCTATCCGAAAGACGTCGAACCGGATGCCGACGGCAACGACTTGAATGCTACGGCTAACGGTAGTTTCTATCTGCTTTATTCCCGTTTGGGGATAGATGTGGCAGGCCCGAATGTCGGGAAAGCAAAGACAACCGCCAAGCTGGAAGTCGATTTCCGTGGTTCCGGAAGTAACTTTGCGATGATTCGTGTGCGACATGCCTATGTGAATCTCGATTGGGGAAAATCTGCCGTATTGATCGGTCAGACCTGGCATCCGTTGTTCGGGGATGTTTCTCCGCAGATGTTGAACCTTTCTACCGGTGCTCCTTTTCAGCCTTTCAGCCGCAACCCGATGTTGCGCTATCGCTATACGAACCAGGGCTGGAGCCTGACCGGGGCGGCGATCTGGCAGTTGCAATATCTTTCTACCGGGCCGAACGGAAAGAGCGAAGAATATATAAAGAACGGCTGCGTGCCGGAATTTTATTTCGGAGTAGACTATAAGAAGGATAACTGGATGGCTGGTGTCGGTGCCGATATCCTTTCCATCGCACCGCGCGTGAAGTCGACCGTGGGAGACAATATATATAAGGTAAAGGAACGGGTCACTTCCGTCTCTTTCGAAACCCACGCCCGCTATACATACGACAACTGGAAAATTTCGGCCAAGACGTTGCTCGGCTCCAACCTGGCGCACCTTTGCATGCTGGGTGGTTATGGCGTAAGCAGCATCGACAAGCGTACGGGCGAACAGGAATATACGCCTTACCGCCATTCAATGACTTGGCTGAATATCGTCTACGGCAAGAAGTGGCAACCGGGCCTGTTTGTCGGTTATCTGAAGAACCTGGGTGCAGGCAAGGATATTGTCGGACCGACTTATGGTGTCGGACTGGATGTGGACCAGGTATTTACTACTAATTTGCAGATGTCGTATGTCCTGCCTCACTGGAAAGTAGGCTTGGAATACAGTCCGTCCCTCGCCTGGTATGGTGACCGTACATTGGCCGACGGACGTATCCGCGATACGCATTCGATAACGAATCACCGTGTATTAGGTGTATTAATGTATATGTTCTGATGAAAACACTGATAATTGGAGCGAACGGCTTTACTGGCAGACGAATCTTGCAGCACCTGTCCCGGCAGGGAAAGTATGAACTGGCGGGCTGCTCCTTGCATAAGGATATTTTGCCGGGAGATAATTACCGGTTCGTCCAGGCAGATATAAATAACCATCCGGCTATCGACCGGCTGATTGCTGATGTTCGTCCGGATGTCGTAATAAACGGTTCCGCCTTGTCCGTCCCCGATTATTGTGAATCACATCATGAAGAAGCCTACGCCGCTAATGTGCTGGCAGTAGAGAATATAGCCCGTTGCTGTGAGAGGATTGGCAGCCGTTTCATCCATCTGTCTACTGATTTCGTCTTCGACGGAAAGAAGAACGGATTATATACGGAAACGGATACCCCGGCTCCTGTGAACTATTATGGCATATCCAAATACCAGGGCGAAATGGCTGTTGCAGCTAATTGCAGTAATTATGCGAATGTACGCGTGGTCGTTGTTTACGGAAAGGCATTGCCGGGACAGCACGGTAATATCCTGCAACTGGTGAAGAACCGTCTGCAAGCCGGTCAGGAGATACGTGTCGTTTCCGATCAGTATCGTACACCGACCTGGGTACAAGATATTGCCGACGGTGTGGAGAAACTTATGCACACCTCTCTGAACGGAACCTGGCATATTTGTGGCGACGAATGCCTGTCAATAGCTGATATTGCCTACCGTGTGGCCGATTATTTCCAATTGGACCGTTCGTTGATCATTCCGGTCACTACGGAAGAAATGAACGAAGCCACCCCGCGTCCCCGTTTCAGCGGACTGAGTATCGATAAGGCTGGTCGTGAACTAGGCTACACTCCCCATTCCCTGGAAGAAGGAATGGCAGAAATGAAATAGAATTTTATATAACAACAATATGAGCACAGAAAACAAAAACTCTTTAGAATTGAAGTACGGCTGCAACCCTAACCAGAAGCCGTCGCGCATTTTCATGCAGCAGGGGGAATTGCCTATCGAGGTATTGAACGGCCGTCCCGGATACATCAATTTCATGGATGCCTTCAATAGCTGGCAATTGGTGAAAGAACTGAAAGAGGCTACAGGACTTCCCGCTGCCGCTTCTTTCAAACACGTCAGCCCGGCTGGTGCCGCTGTTGGAATCGAGATGAGCGATACGCTGAAGAAAATCTATTTTGTAGACGATCTTCCTCTGACTCCTCAGGCAACCGCTTATGCCCGTGCCCGTGGTGCCGACCGTATGTCTTCTTACGGTGACTTTATCGCTTTGAGCGATACTTGCGATGAAGCGACAGCCCGCCTGATCAACCGTGAAGTATCCGATGGCGTCATTGCTCCCGACTATACTCCGGAAGCTTTGGAAATACTGAAGAACAAACGAAAAGGAACCTATAACGTGATCAAGATCGATCCGGCTTACAAACCGGCTCCGATCGAACATAAGGATGTCTTCGGCGTCACTTTCGAACAGGGACGTAACGAGATCAAGCTGGACGAAAGCCTGTTGACCAATATCCCGACAAAGAGCAAGAATTTCTCGGAAGATGCTAAACGTGACCTGATCATTGCCCTTATCACTCTGAAATATACACAGAGTAACTCAGTTTGTTATGCTAAGGACGGACAGGCGATCGGTATCGGTGCCGGCCAGCAAAGCCGTATCCATTGTACCCGCCTGGCAGGAAACAAGGCGGATATCTGGTTCCTCCGTCAGCATCCGAAGGTAATGAACCTACCTTGGGTTGAAAAGATCCGCCGTGCAGACCGTGACAACACCATTGATGTCTACATCAGCGACGACCACGAAGACGTACTGGCAGATGGCGTATGGCAGCAGTTCTTCACCGAAAAGCCGGAAGTCCTGACCCGCGAAGAAAAGCGTGCATGGCTGGATACCATGAATGGTGTGGCTTTGGGCTCGGATGCCTTCTTCCCGTTCGGCGACAATATCGAACGTGCGCATAAGAGTGGTGTGGAATATATTGCACAGGCAGGCGGCTCGGTCCGTGACGACCATGTGATCGATACGTGCGACAAGTATGGTATTACGATGGCATTTACCGGAGTGCGGTTGTTCCATCATTGATTGGAGACTTCTCTTCTCTACAAAATGTTTGGCAATTGCGGCTTCACCTTGAGTGATATCGCGCTTGCCCCTTGATAATAAAAGCCTGAAAGGGTGATGCTGGGTTTATTCCCGGCGTCACCCTTTTCATTTTTTTTGAGTACATATATTCAAATCGTACTGTAACCTTGCTTCTTTAATCTTATGCTATTAACTTAAAGGTGCTATCCTATGATATATAAGGTCGTAGGATAGGACGATTAAGGTGTTTTCATCCGATATTTATAAATGTAACCTATGCTCTACAAATATGTAAGGCATGGGTTACATATTTGTAAGCATAGCCTTACATATTTGTATACAGTTCATTAAGTAAATAAATTATAAGAGGAAAATCCTTAGAACTTGTATGGTTGACTATTATATATTGATACATAGAACTTTAATATTTGTGTACTTATGGGAATAGACCTGTTTAGGTGTTTTTTCGTTTTTATCAGTGAAAGTAGGTGACGCCGAAATTGGTGGTGGGGTCATCGTGTAATATGTTGATATATAATGTAATACTTCTGCTGGGTGAAAGGTGACGCCAAAATGCTAAAATCTTTATAATAATGTACGTGCGTACATTAATTATATCTTTATAGACAATAGATATTAAATGGAATAATTGCTTAGAGAGGTTGAAGATTAATAAAAGAGCCGCTCTTGGGTATGACTAATTTTAACGTTCCTTTTTTCTAGTCAACAAAATTAGACATAACTTTTAAATCTACAATCCTTTTTGAAGTTTTTTTTCTCATCCTATGTTCTTTCTTATCAATTGAATAGCAAAGTAAGTACCAAATATGCTTTTTTTATTACAAACCCGATAGAAATGACTAGAAAAAAGGAACGTTTTAGCTAGTCATCCCATAGAGGTGGCAGCTTTTTATAAGAAGAACGAATTATTTCATTAACACTATTATTAATACTAAATTTTAGAATTATGAACAAAAAGTTTTCTACTCTTGTGGCTGCTATCCTGGCAGCCGGGGCTTGGACAACGCTGGACGCTAAGGTGGTCGGACTGACGCAGCCTGTTGCTGGTTCCTATTTTATTGGTACGGAGGTTACAGCTGATGGTCTGGGCTTGAAAGGTCTTCTGGGCGCTGACGCCCAAACTTCTGATGATCCTGAAATTGACGGAAGTGAAACGCAATGGGTGTTGGAGGGTACTGGTGATGCTAGTGGGTATTACTTGAAAGTAAATGACGGCGTTGACAAGTATTTAACATTAAAAAACGCTGCGGATGGTACCGCTGTTTGTGCGTTGACTGAGACTAGTGGCATTAGTACTACCGTAATAAAGGCTAAGTTTACTTGGGACGCTGCTGCTAAAAAGTTGAAATTGGCTAATAAAAGTGACTTCGGAACTAATGATGTTGTGAAAGGTATTAGTGATCCTTACATAAATTTTACTAGTGCCGCTGCCCCGACAGTTGTTGACGGTGCGGTTTCGGCTGGCGAAGTTGTTTTCGGAGTTTACGGAGCCGATGATGTATTCCCTGGTTTAGGAGATGTGACAGTGGATAAAGATGGTAAAGTGAATAACTTGAATGTCTTCTTGCAAAACGCTGCAGACGCTACTGCCTCTTTCTACCTGCAGGATGATGGTAACAAATACCTGTATGTAGACGGTGACGCAGTTAAAACAGCGGAAAAAGCTGAGGCTACTGCTGCTTATTCTTGGAAATTGGATGAAAATGGAAAATTGGTTTCTGTTGCCAAAGAACGTGCTGAAGCTACTGCTAAGTTCTTGAACTTCGAGGTTGGTCAGTCAGGTGCAGCTGGTACTTGGAAGCTGGCAGATGCAGGTGTAGTAGCTACAACTGATGGAGCAACGTTAGAAGTAGGTGACGGTGAAATTGCAACAGTTTCTGTTTCTGCTTTAGCTTCGGTTGCAACTGATGTAATTGAAGCTGAAGTGAACGGTACTGGTCAAGATTTGGCTTTGCAAACTTCTTTCTCAAAAGATGAGTATTACTTTATCGCAGGTGCTGCAGGTAAAGCATGGAAAGGCGAAGATAATGGTACTGTAACTGTTGATGATCCTTCTATCGCTTATGATGACGCTGCAGAACACGGTACCGACGCTTTGGATGCTTATCTGTGGAAAATCGTAGATACATCATCGGCAAACGGTTTAACAAGATACCAGTTTAAGAACAAAAAGACCGGTCTGGTGGCTGACTTGAATGGTGTAATCGATTTCATCGCAAGTAATGCTTACAATGAAGGTATGCTTTTAGCTAAAGAAAAAGGACAGTATCTGAATGAAGATCTTGGAGTTACAGGTAATGGTGCTGCTGCTTCTTTCGGTATCTACAAATCACCGAAAGTTACAATGTCTGCTGCTGCTTTGAACGCTCTGCTTGGTGAAGGCTTCGGTATGACAATCTCTCAGGACGATGCTGAAATCGAAGGGATGGATGCATTCAATGGCAAGTTGAAAGCTGAAGCTACAACTTATGGCTATCGTTTGTTAAACGGTGACAAATATGTTGCTTTGAAGAATGCTAATGAATGGGAAGTTGGCAATACAGGAGCATTGGCAAGAGGTGATAAATTCCACTTGATCGATCAAGATCTGCAAGATGAAGAAGAATGGAAAAATTATTCAACTGTGTTCTCTTTCTCCCGTTATGCAGGAGTAGATGCAAAGGTCGTTGATATTGCTAGTGTTTCGAATGATGATGCTTCACTTGTAAAGAATATCTTTGTTATGAAGCTGGATGGTGACAAATATATTTTGACAGCAACAAAAGCACCTATCGCAACTGATGAAAAATATCCGACTATCGTTCTTGAACTGTCTAACATCGTAAACGTATCTGTTGAAGGTATGTTGGGCAAATACTGGAATATCGACTTTGCTCTGACTGCTAAAGAAGTTACAGAAAAAGGTTCACCTTATGCAGGTGCTAACAGATATAAAGTAGGTGGTGCATTGGCTATGCTGAATGGAAAGGCTGAATTTGTTCCGGCTTCCAGCGTAAGAGATACATTCCCCGAAGCACAGTGGTTCATTGCTCAAGTTGCTGATAAAGAAAACTCTTTGACTCAGTTCTCTTTGATGAACCGTGAAAGTGGAGAAGTAATCACTGATATCATTCTTCGTAAATATATCAATGAAGCTGGTGCTATCGTACCGAACGAATATATTGTAGAAGCTGTTGATGCTAATATGCCTTTGGCTAAGGGTGATAAACTGAAATTCAGCGAATGGGAAGCAACTGAATTCGACGGTTATCTGTCTGGTCTGACTGCAAACTATCTGCGTAACAATAAGTTCTACATGGGACAGAAACATGCTATCGCAGGTAACAATAACGTTTACTTTGCAGAAAACCATGGCGATTCTCACAAACTGGGCGTTGTTACAGACAAAGAAGGTAAAGCTGTACTTTGGAATATCGAATTTGCTGAAACAACAGACGAAGACGATAACATCATACCGGATACATTGAAGATCGAAAGACACTTCGCTAAGGTGAATGAAGACGGTACAGGTCTTGTTGCAGCAGCTGGCAAGGATGATAAGAAAGCAGTTCTGAATATCTTGAAATATCAGTTCAAGAACAGAAGCAATAACGAGTATATCGGTTACAGAGCTAGTGGATTTGATTTCTATGTCTTGGGTAAAGAAGATACTAAGAACGGTTATATTAAAGCAGAAGGTGAAGACTTCGCTTTGAAGATGCAGCCGGATGGTACTTATAACATCGTTCAGTTAGGAAACACAGCCGCTGAGGGTTATAGCTATGCTAACTCATCCAAAGTACGTGTAGCCAACAGTGAAGTAGACGGTTTTGGTGAATTGATCAACATGGGTATGTATGAAACTGACGATAACTCAATCATGGTTATTGAAAAGTATGAAGCTCCTGAATATCACAAGATCACTAACCATGTATGGGGTGATACGATCACATTGGCTCGTGCAGACAATAAAGATGAAATGGTGTACGAACAGTTCAGCAAAGATGCAACTACTATCGTAAAAGATACAACTAGCTTCCTGAATATCGAAAACATTAATGATCCGAAGTTCAGCAAGATGAATGCTGCTATCTTCGCAGACACAGCTTATATCGATCGTGGCGAAGGTCTGGATGCAAATACTTGCTATCAGTATCTGTTGGCTGTAAGACAGTCTTACGGTTATCACAAAGAAAACTGCAACAATCCGAGCCATCCGGCAACTGAGTCTAACCAGATCGATACAGTTTACGGTGACTTCCTGGTTAACTTGATCGACACAGCTAACGTTTGGGGTAGCAATAATATCCACGTTAATCCGTATATCGACAGAAATGAAGCTGGTGAAGATTGCGCTAAGTTATCATTTGTTTCTGGTTTCCATACAAACGATACATTGTATATCGTGAAAGCCGATAACGATACTATCAAGTTAGGTATGGATACTCCGGACTTCAATGTAGCTAAGTTTGCATTCCGTTATGTAGACGAATCTGCTACGACATTCAAGATCCAGACTCAGTGGAAGGAATATCTGGGAGGTACCGGTCATTACAAAACAGCTGCTGATTTCGCAGAATATTATGCTGAAACTCCGGAAGCTCTTTCTAACGATGGTTACTTGAAATGGATCAACGGTTCTTTAGTAGTTGTTAAAGGTTTTGATAAAGGTGACGTATTTACAATCTCAGAAGGTGTAGATCAGAAACCTGTTGCTAACGAATCTATCGATGCTACATCTGAAGTATCTGTAGTTGCTACTAACGGTGCTGTAGTTGTTAAGGGTGCTGAAGGCAAGAACGTAGTGATCACTAACGTACTTGGACAGCAGGTTGCTAACACTGTTGCTTCTTCTAACGAAGTTACTATCTCTGCTCCGGCAGGTATCGTAGTAGTGGCTGTTGAAGGCGAAGCTGCTGTAAAAGCAATCGTAAAATAAGCAATTTACAAATTGAAAATAAAATTCTAAATTGTTTACCGTGCGTAGGGGCGGTTCGTGAACCGCCCTTACAAAGTAACCCGCGATGGGGGAACAGGCGGTAGATATTAATACTAAAGTAATAAAATAAAGTTCATCTGTCAGTATCTCTGCGAAGAGAGGACACAGATACAAAATTAGCTCCGATGACTAGGGTTATCGGAGCTTTTTGTATTATATATGAGTAATTCGTGTAGGATCAGGACTTCCATTGTCGGATCACTCCGGATGGAATAGTGTGTTGTTAAATCACCAAAATATTTTATTGAACAGGCTTATTTTATCGATTATAAAAGATAAAACAACCCTCATTTTATCTTTTATAGAAGACAATCCGGCGAATTCACCACTTTTAAAACAAAAGGGACGGCCTCCAACAGACCGTCCCTTTTATATAGAAAGATTACAAAATTGTTATCCTATGTTCTTTACTTTAAGCAAATATTCAGCGATCTGAACAGCATTCAGGGCAGCGCCTTTCTTGATCTGGTCGCTTACGGTCCAGAATGTCAAGCCGTTCGGGTTGCTGATGTCCTTGCGGATACGGCCTACGTAAACCGGTTCTTTGTCGGCTACGAACAAAGGCATCGGATAGTCTTTGTTTGCCGGATCGTCCTGCAGGATTATACCTTCACCCTCTGCAAAAGCCTTACGAGCTTCTTCTACGCTGATCGGACGTTCTGTTTCGATCCAGGTTGCTTCGCTATGAGCACGCATAACCGGAACACGAACACATGTTGCGCTCACTTCGATATCGGAGTGCATGATCTTACGTGTCTCGTTATACATCTTCATTTCTTCTTTTGTATAACCGTTATCAGTGAATACGTCTACGTGAGGGATCACGTTGTATGCCAGCTGATAAGCAAATTTTTCTACTGTAGGTTCTTCGCCCTTCAACAGCTGTTCGTACTGCTTGATCAGTTCGGCCATTGCAGTTGCACCTGCACCGCTGGCTGCCTGATAAGTGGCTACCTGTACACGCTTAATGTGCGATACTTTTTCGATTGCCTTCAATGCAACGACCATCTGGATGGTAGTACAGTTCGGATTGGCAATGATACCGCGAGGACGATTCAGTGCATCTTCCGGGTTCACTTCAGGAACTACCAAAGGTACATCGTTATCCATACGGAATGCGCTGGAGTTGTCGATCATTACAGTACCATGTTTTGTAATGGTTTCTGCAAATTCGACAGATGTACCGCCACCGGCCGAAACAAAAGCAACATCGATTCCCTTAAAGTCGTCGTTATGCTTAAGCTCCTTAACGGTGTACTGTTTACCACGGAAGTCATAAACACGTCCGGCACTACGCGATGAGCCAAAAAGCACAAGCTCATCCATCGGGAAGTTTCTTTCGTCGAGTACGCGCAGGAATTCTTGTCCTACCGCTCCACTCACACCAACAATTGCTACTTTCATTTTGAGCACTAATTAAATTGTAATATAAAAAAAATGTTATAACTTTACCGCATCCAAAATCAAGGCGCGCGTATAGTTGTAAACTATTAGTGCGCAAAGATAGATAATTTTATAACAAAACTATATAGCTATGAAACAATTTATTCTATTTATCCTTGTATTACTTCCTGTTTGTGCATTTGCACAGTTCACAGAAACGTTTGATGGGCCTGTCTTATCTTCAGAATGGCTTGGTGCTCGTGATTCTTTTCTACTCGTAAATGGTCAATTGCAGCTTAATGCAACGAAAGGGTATGGTGGTGTTGCCGCTTTGAAAAGACTAATTACTTATACACCCAATATGCAATGGGAATTTGAAATACAGATGAAAACAGTCCCAAGCGAGAAAAATTATATGCGTATCTATTTATATATGGAAAATGCGGAAACTTACTATTATGTACAGATCGGATGTAAAAAAGAAAAGAATGATAAAGTTGAAAAGAAAATAGGGTTGAGAAGAAATGGTGGAGTTGATATGTTCGACCGAAAAGAAAGTAGTCTTGATAGTAAAACTCACCTTAGTATCAAAGTAACTTTAGAAGATAATAAGTATTGGAAAATGTATTCTCGCAATATTAATGATAAATATTATAAAGAAGAAGGATCTTGTACATATCCAATTGCAAATGCTCCGGTGTCTGGTTATTTCATTATTAATATGATTTATACAGGAAGTCGAAATAAGCACTTCTTAATGGATAATATAAGAATATCAGATGAAATAACTCCTACAATTACAGACTCGGATGAAACACCTGTTGATCCGGATGATCCCGATGTCCCATCTGTGGAAATGCCTTTTCCTGATGTGGAAATAGTAAGTCTGTCAGAATTACAGTTTAATTTCGAATCTCCTGTTGATATATCCAATGCTAATTCATTTATATCAGGGATAGGAAAAGCTGATTACCTAAAATATGGTGATACAAAGGCTGTTGTGAATGCTGGCTTTCCTAAAGATATGACTCCTGGAGAATCTTATATTATTTCATTTACCGGACTTACGGATTTGTCAGGTAAATCATTGAACTTAGCATCTGAAGAATTTAAATTGGAAAATGAAGGTAATGATCCTGTGATTCCTTCCGGTACAATTCTAATCAATGAAATTATGGCTAAACCAGGCGATGGTCCATTTTTTGAATATATAGAGTTGTATAATACATCTCGGTCGTCAGTTGCTCTTAAAGGTTTGGAACTTTGGTGTGGAACAAGATGTTTTGTTTTGCCGGATATTGATTTGCAAACGAATAAATATGCACTATTATGTAAGAGTGGATCAGATATTGATTTTGATTTAGATGGAATTGTTATACCTGTTAGTATGTATTATCCATTAAGAGATGAAGGACAAAGCTTGATGCTGAAAGATCCCTCCGGAACTATTATTGACCAATACGAATACCCCAAGGCCAAGCCTGCCAAATCGTGGGAGCGTTCCTCTTCCGGTGGCTGGTATCTGTCTTCCGATCCTCGTGGCGGGACACCTGGTTCCGTTAATTCGTCCGGTAAAGAAGAACCGACCGAGCCGGAAAAACCGGTGGAACCGGATGATCCCGACAAGCCCGATCATTCAGAAGATCCTGACGATCCGGATAAACCGGATGATTCTGAAGAAGATCTTTCCGTTATAGTTGAACCGGCTGAATTTATTATTAACGAACTTCTGCCGAATCCTTTTGCCGGTGGCAGTGAATATATAGAATTGTATAACCGCTCTGATCGCTCTTTGCCGCTATCCGGTTTATCAGTAGCTGTCCGTAAGGCTGACGGCACATTGAATACCCGCTACCCTTTATCGTCTGTTACTTCAATGATTGAGCCGGATGGTTATGTGCTGTTGACTAAAAACAAATCGGGTGTCACCGATTTCTATACGATCCTGTCTCCCTTGTCTTTATTTGAAATCCCCAAACTTCCTATATTGGCAAATACATCTTCTACACTTGTATTATTCCGTACAAAGGATGAAACAGTGATCGATGAAGTCTCCTATTCTTCCAAATGGCATGCTTCCTCCATAAAAGACCAAAAAGGTGTAGCTCTTGAACGAATTGATACCGAAGCTGAAACACAATCGGCAGCAAACTGGACTTCTGCGTCTGCTACAGCCGGTTATGGAACTCCCGGTTATCAAAACTCCCAGCCGAAGATACCCAATCCGGATGAACCGGATCAGCCGACCGGAGTAGAAGCTCCGGAATGGGTTCCCGGCTCGAACCATTATTCGATAACTTATTATCTGGATCAACCGGGATACAATTGCCGCGCCTTTGTCTTCAATACGGCCGGACAACGTGTAGCCGAAATTGCCAACCATGAACTATTGGGCCTTTCCGGACAGCTTACCTGGGACGGTTCGTCGTCTGCAGGAAGGAAGTTGCCAACAGGTGTTTATATCTTTTATGTGGAACTGTATCATGTTAGTGGACAAATGAAGACTTATAAGAAAGTGTTTCTGGCAAAATGACGATAATATTAATGACCGGTTAAAATTTTATTAGCCGAAAGATACGGGAGGCAGCATTGAGTCTTTAAAAAGTAAAGGCGGTTTATTGATAAACCGCCTTATACCATTGTGTATTATTTCTGTACCAGTCATTCAACTGAGTCAAATTCTTCTGTAATGGATAGATAGATAATCCGGAGAAAGTGTTGACTTTCGTATCTCCGCCTTTTGAGCAATAAATATAATCGGTACTGTACCTGCTTGTTACAGCTTTGTCCATACAATCCGTGAAACGGGTAAACTGTTCGTCCGTAGCCAGATGTTTTATAAGGTCGCTCAAATCATACAGCCTTGTCGGTGCGCTGGGTAAGTAGGATAATGTCTGTATATCCGAATAAGGTAATGAATAAGTACCTTCTTCCCCTCCCTTAGCAGTAATAATCTCCTTGGTGATGGCGGCGAGATCATTCAACTCGCTTGTTTTCGTTACGGCAATACAGCCAAAAGGATTTCCATTATTCTTGTAGTGTTCGTAAAAACCTTTTGCCACTCCGTCGAGATTCGCTTTTGTCTCAAATAAATAAGGAAGTACTTCCTTGTAAGGGAATCCTGCAGCAAGAACTTCTGCTGGTGATGCCACGATATAATCTGCTTTATCTTTTAACTCGTACACACATTCGACACCTCCCATACTGCAAACATCGAAAAGCAGGAAGTCAAAATGATATTCATCGGGTATACCTTCGGCCAACTCATATATTTCCATGTTATAGCCGGCCTCTTCTCCGAATGACCTAAGCATCGTCTTGTAATTGGAAGGTAACCAGGAAGTACCATGGCTGGAAAAGATCATGCCGTAGCTGTCTGCCGGAAAATCAGTTGCAACCCTGCTGATTATGCTTTTCATCACTTCCGGATCGATCGCACTTTGGTTAGTATAATCTTCAATATGATGCTTGGTTACGATACCATTCGTGCCTTCTTTGATCTGATAAAGCTCCGCACTTTTATCACTCTTAGAATAGTAAACGATCAGATTTCCTCCATTCAGATTCTTTGGGGTAGCGACAGAGATCATATCTTCAATATTCTTGTTGATATTCGATCCTAAATTGCTGGCAACAACATACATCAACACAGTCCGTTTTGGCCCATCTTCCTTAAACTCCTCCTTCGTACAACTCCCGAATGCAAGGATGATAAGTAGGATATATATAAAATACTTAGTCTTCATCATATACTAGTAACACTATTTCTTACAAAGGTACGGATAATTTTAATCCACGCATGAAATTAATATCATTTCTATCTATCGGGACATTCTTTTTATTTATATTTGTAAGCTGAAATTAATTGAGAATCAATGATTAAATAGAACTAGTATGAACAAACTCTTGTTGATATTCCTGACATCTTTATGTGTCGGGATGGGGGTAAAGGCACAGGTAGTGGCTGTAAAGTCGAACGTGTTGTATGATGCAACAGCTACGGCGAATCTGGGTGTTGAGGTGGCTTTCAACAAACACTGGTCGTTGGATATCTCCGGAAATTATAACGGATGGGATATTGTCAGCGATAAATCGTGGAAACATTGGATGATACAACCCGAAGGGCGTTACTGGCTGCATGAAAAGTTTAACGGACATTTCTTTGGCGTGCATGGTATCTACATGGATTATGATATTTCCAATTCCAACTTCCTGTCGGTGATGAAAAAAGACTATGCTTACGACGGTAACGGATATGGAGGCGGTGTTTCTTACGGTTATCAGTTGTATCTTTCTCCGCACTGGAATATTGAGTTTTCGGCAGGTGTCGGCTTTATACATTTCGAGTACGATAAATCGGCTTACCCGACTACCGAAGACGGTTCTTCTGCAAAGTATCGTAATAACTATTTCGGGCCGACGAAACTAGGCGTAAGTATTACTTATATCATTAAATAAGCGAACAATGAAAACTTCATTCTACATATTCTTTTTCTTTTTGATCATGCAGGTGTGTCCTGTCCGGTTGCTGTCGCAGACGCAAGCTACTGTTTACAATGGTTTCGTCAATATCAAGCAAAACAAGGCTGAAGTAGAGAATGGCCAGTTGAAACTGGATATGAATCTATTGCTGAGTGGTTTGTCGGTAGGACGTTATCAGACGCTGGTATTGACTCCGGTATTGCGTAACGGCAATCATTCGTTCCGCTTTGCACCTGTCCGCATCAATGGGGCGAACAAGCAAAAGATGTATGAGCGTACCATCGCATTTGAGGGAAAACAGGTGGCTGACGGAGGGGCTTATGTAGTCCTGAAAAGTAATCCGTCCTTATTGCAGGAAGTCAACTATAAGAAAGTGATCCTTTTCCAGCCATGGATGGAGGAGGCTGAACTGATTCTTATAGGTGAGTTGAATAATTATGACGATGTTCCGGTTCAGACTTATACGAATGTCCTGACCGATCATTTTTATATCCAGATGGCTGAATAATACATAGTAAAACTGTATTCAACCGTTCACCATTCACCTGTTTGTGTTTATATATTGATTGTTAAGGCGTGGTTGGTGAATGGTCGGGGTGAATGGTTTTGTAAAAGGGTGAACGGTTGGCCTAAACTGTTCACCTCTGTCTTTTGGGGACTCTTATTCCTTAGCACGTATGTAATTACTCACTAGGTGGAAAGTCTGGACTGACTAAGCCGAATGTCATAATCTTTTTGCTTAACGACGGTGGCCGTTAAGCTTAATGACCATCGTCGCAAAGTTTAACGACCTTGGTCGCAAAGCTTGACGATGCTGGTTCACGGAGTTGTAAGTCATGACTAAAGAGTTAGTTGCTAGTAGGTTTGATAATAAAAGATACTGTGTGAAGAGGTAGTTTTGAATTACCGAATAAATCTTTTATAAGAAGGTGAACGGTTAGGGGCAACCATTCACCTTTTAGCCAAACTGTTCACCTTGTCTGTTCACCTATAATTCCCCAATAATCAAAGGGTGAATATGAAAGGTGAATGGTTGAAGGGTATATTGCTCAAATTTGCTAGTATGTCAATGATAGAAAGATATGAGCTATCCATTTATTGCGTCAGGAGTAACTTTTCCCCTCTTGAGAGGGGGCAGGGGGTGTGTTATAGTTTCGGCATATAATTGGCTTTAACACACCCCTTATCCCCTCTCAAGAGGGGAATCAGTTACCATCTGTCACTATAAACAGACACTATAAAATAACTCAAAACTGACAAATTATGAACTATGAACCTACCGATGAATGTGGAAAGAATGCAATATGAATACAAAAATGAACGATCATGCATTGGTGTAGCTGTCGGAATATCAGGCATATATTGAATTATAATGAATGATGAACCCTCATGCGGCAGAAAAACTTTTTCTTTTTTGTTTGCTTTATCCGGCACTTCTCCATACTTTTGCTCCCGTACATTGGTATAGAGTTATCGATCAGTACATTTTAATGATTACAAGAGCGTTTTAAAGATATTATCCTTGTTTCGAAACTTCGACACTTTCAAGCAAGTTGGATAATAGACAACTTAAACGCTCGCGTACCTTTTTTTGTTATACCCATTCATGGCATTGTTGTATACATGTGCCTTTTGGATATACAGATAAAAGGGCGTGAGCTGTTGTTTATATCAACTTGCTGGGCAGTCGAAGGCCTCGAAACAAGATATATCAACAGTCCTCACGCCTCTTTTATTTTTAAACCATCCACTCGGGGATTGATGGGTATCATACTAGTATCAATATGAAAAGGGTAACTTTACTCATGACCGACCAGCCATTGTCGGAAAGTAAAATGGCAACGACCGGACAGTCTACAACCGGTATGAAACGAACCACGGTCTTGAACAACCGATTCTCTCACTTAGTATTCCTCTTCGGTGTTTTATTGATCACGCTGCTGACGTCGGGGAAGGCGATGGCGGACCCTACTTATAATGTTACTTTAGCTAATGCTGGGGGGTGCGGTTTGACGGTTAGTCCTGGAACCACAGATGGAACGGTAAAAGTTTTTACACTATCAGTTACTGATGCAACGACCAATAAACTTCCTGCAATTGATGATATAACCGTTACTATATCAGGGCAAAGTCCCTTAGTTGCAAATGATGGAACTGATGGTTTCACTTACTCAAATGGGACAATAACAATCGGTTCAGGTGTCACAATTGATGCAGACATTGAAATTACGGCAGCAGCTGTTGAAAAGAGTACAGATGCGACGCTGAGTTCATTAACTTATACTTGCTCTGCTCTGAGTAAGGAAAATGTTCCTATCAAACTTATAGAAGGACAATATGAATATATTGTTGATCTGGAAGCATTCCTTGCTAATACATCAGCAATCACTCTTACCGCAGTAGCAAAGGCACAAAGCGAAGGAGCAACAGTTGCTGTTACTGGTCTCGATCCCTATTCCGGTTTAACAGGCGATGCAACTGTGACTGTAACAGCTGAAAGCAGAGCAACACAGAACTACACGATCACCTTCACCTCCAAAGACAAGCTGGTGTCAATTACTCCTCCTACTGTTTCACAGTTGGGAGACCATTATGGCGCAGCAGGTGATGTTGTTACCTATTTGAATAATAATATTCAAACCGCAACCGTTACAGGTGAGAAAGGAAGTAATGTTTCATTGCCTATCACCTGGTCTTTTGAAAGCAGCGACAACGGTGGTGAATATAATCCTAAAGCCGGTGTCACAAACAAATTCAGATGTACATTAACGAATTTAGGCGACCTGGTTAATCCGGATAATGTAGATGATTTCGTAACAGTCGATGTTAAAAACGTAGCCCCCAGCACCAGCACACTTTTAACTTCTCTGACTTATGCTGTGGCTGACGATGAGCCGGCTAATGTAACAGGCGACTTGTCCAGAACTGAGGATGGTGATGTTGAATACAATGTATCACTCCCTTACGGAACTGCCGCCGATGCAAAAGTTACAGTCGCTTTAACAAATGATGTTTTTGCAACAGCAAAAGTCGGTTCCGATTCCGAAGCAACCTCTTTCGAGGTGCAATTATCACAAGGAACAGGTACAATAAAATTAACTCTTACGGCAGAAGATGGGACAACTACACATACTGTCACAATCAACTTCACAATTACCGGCGAATTAGTAACAGCCGTGGAAAATGTTCCGGAAACTTGTACCTTACCGAAAATTGCAGCCGACAAAGATGCAGCCATCGCTTTACTCGACGCAATGGATATGGCAAGCGTCACGCTGACTGCTAACAGCGGTGCTGAACTGAAATTGAAATGGTCGATACAGAGCTACAATGCCGGAAGTGCTGCAGAAAACACTTTTACCTGGACAGTTGTAAAAGCAGACGGTTCTGAGATTGCCGCTGCCGAGGGAGTGACTGCCACCGGAACAACCACCGTCACCAACTATACCCTCAAGACAGATGCCGGTATCAGTGCACTGGCTTATCAGGTTGAAGGAGGTCAAGAAGTAACAATCAATGACATTAAAGAAATTGGCGCTGGCACTAACAATGTAACTGTTGCTTATGGAACGAAAAAAGCAACAGTTCTGGTTACTCCGGCCGACGCCAATGCTTCCGTTGCAAAAACAACAGCGCCGAATCTGGCTCCGGTTAGTGAAATTCCGGCACCAACGCCTGTTTCTTTCGAAGTCCCGATTAATGGTACAACAGTATTCAATTTCACCATCACTGCAGAAGATGGAACAACAAAGAAATACTTCAGTATCACGTTTACAGAAGATGTCGAAAAGGCTACAGAAGTTACGGTTGCCACAACTTATCAACTGCCGAAAGCAGTTGATAAAGAAGCTGATGCTATCGCTTTACTGAATTCATCCATGACCGATTTTAAGATCGTAACAAATGGGGCAACTTCAACAAAGCTCGATTGGTCGTATGATGAAGGGGATAACAAAGGCGCAGCTTACTCTAACGAAGGTGGCAAGCCACACGTCTTTACCTGGAAAGTACAAACGGGAGAAGGAGTGGATCTGGCAGGAGTATCTCCGGATGTTTTGGTAACCGGCAAAACAACGGTAACCAACTTTATGCCGGCAGAAACAGGAAAAAAAGATGAACTTGAAATAACCGCCGAAAAGCCTGTCGACAAGATCGGTAACGGGACTGAAGAGACAGTTATAAATAATGTCACAGTTTCAGCCGCTTCCGATGAACTGACCATTGATAACGCAACAGTCAGCACCGCATTAACCCTGTCTGAATCAGTAACTGAAATCATATTGAATAAGGCAACAATCAAAGAGGTTGTTCTGGCTGCAAATAAAACAACAACCCTTTCCCTGCAATCATCAGAGAATAAGATCGAGAAGATCACCAATAACGGAACACTGAGATTGAAAAATGCAGAACCCGAAGTACAGGCTTTGTCGCTGGCTATCGAAACAAAAGCTGTAACTCTTACCAACGACGGTGCTGTGTCTGAAGTGGTTAACAACGGCAAATTTACCGATGAAACGGCTAAAATCGTTGCTGTAACAGGTGCTGCCGATCTTTCTGTTACTACCCTGCCGAAGAGTCAGTCTACCACAGGGTCAGAAGTGACACTGACGGTTGCTGCAACTTCAGACAACGGAGATGTGACCTATCAGTGGCAGAAATTAGCCAATAGCTGGGAAGATGTAGCAGGTGTAACAACAGAGAATCTGACAATCAATAAAGAAGCAAACGGCAAAACACAATACCGTTGCGAAGTGAAGAGTACAAAAGAGGGTGCAATCACCACTCTTTACACCCCGTCAGTAACCGTTACCTTCAAAACAGAAAGCACAGGCGGCGGTGGCGACAACACCCCTTCTACCCCGACTTACACCGTAAAATTGCCCAAAGTAACTGGCGCCACTTTCAGCAAAGGCGAAACGACAACAGTAAACGAAGGCGACAACTTCTCGTTCACCATCACATTGGATAAAGACTATGACCAGTCGAAGCCGGTCGTAACAGTCGGCGGTAAAGCCATTGAAGCCAACGCCGACGGCAGCTATACGATCAAGGACATCCAAAAAGATACGGAAATCGTTGTTTCGGGTATCGTGAAGAATACGGCAACAGGTGTTGAAGAAATTATCGACAATGCCGTACGAGTATGGAGTGAAGGTTCTACCTTACATATCACGACTCCGGAAGCTGCCGACGCTTATATTGTCAATGCAGCCGGTTCACAGATAAATAAGGTACGCGTAGCCGGAGATTATTCAACCCAGTTGCGTGCCGGTTTCTATATCGTACGCATCGGCACTTATACCGCTAAAGTGATTATTCGCTAACCGGTATTAATACCGGTTTCTGGAAGGTGCGCTCTCGTCATGGGGCGCACCTTTTTTTGATCTATTTCTAAGATTTTAAATATCTTCCTCTCTAAATCCGGAGTTATTATATATGACATCTCTTTTAAAGCAAATAACGTAGAGACTCAGGATTTCTTCTTGTATCCCATATTAGTGCGATTCGGATATGTTTCTTTTCTATCGTGTAATATATCTTGCAATGATCTTTTACTATAGATCTATAATTTGATAATTTACCGTCTAACTTCTCTCTCATGCCCATTTCCGGAAAAGTAAGAAGATAGTTGGTTTCATCCTTTATTCTCTGAACGATTTCCAGTGCTTTGGCTCTTCCTGTGTCTGGCTGATAAAAATTATAAATATCTTTCAGGCTTTTTCTAGCAAGTGGGGTCCATTTTATTACCATGATTGCATTTCTTTGTCCAGTTCTTCAGAAGTGATGCTTAAACCTGCTTCATCTTCTTTTTCAGCCTGTGTCATATATTCTTTCAGTAAGGAGGAGGGCATTGTATAGCTTGACTCCCCTTTTAGCCTGTGTACTAATTCCTGTAATTTACGGATAGCCTCCTCACTATTTATGTCGGCAAGTATTTCACGTATTAAAAGCGCTTTTCTTGCTTCTATTTCCATTGTTGTCATTTTAGGCTCCTTTCTTTAATTTATTACTTAGACAAAGATAGTAAACTTCCATTTAAGCAACATTGCCTCCCTTCAATATTTCCGTCAGTTCTTTAACCCCTTCGGATGCTCCTTTACGGATAAAGTGGATATCGTTGCGATAGGCTTTTACCTCTTTGGGGTCTATCAGGTAAATGGGCTGGCCGCGGCGTACGTAATTCAGCAATCCTGCCGCGGGGTAAACGTTGAGGGAGGTGCCTATCACGACAAATATATCGCACGATTCAACCATACGGATGGCAGGGTCGATCATCGGGACCGCCTCGCCGAACCAGACAATGAAAGGACGGAGCTGCACACCGTGAGGGTCTTTATCACCGATACGGATATCCGGATTTTCCGGCGAAAGATCGTAGGTCGTGTTCAAATCGCGAACGGAGCAGGCTTTCATCAGTTCGCCGTGCAGATGGATCACGTCGTTGCTTCCTGCCTGTTCATGCAGGTTGTCGATATTTTGTGTAATGATATGCACATCGAAGTCTTTTTCCAGTTCCGCCAGCCCGATATGTCCGGCATTCGGCTGGGTGTTCAGCAGTTCCCTGCGCCGCTGGTTGTAAAAGTTGAGGACTAATTCCGGATTGGCAGCAAACCCTTCGGGTGTCGCCACATCTTCCACCCGGTATTTTTCCCAGAGCCCGTCTGAATCGCGGAAAGTGGAAATACCGCTTTCGGCACTCATGCCGGCGCCGGTCAATACGACTAATTTCTTTTTCATAAGGCAGTTATTCTATTAGTTGCAAAGATAGTAAAGTTTATTGTTCCGGCTTTACCACTTTTCCGGCAAATAAAATAGCGCCTGTGCTGTTTTCCCGAATCACGTATCCAAACGGATGATCGAATTTTACAATAGTGGGCCATGGATTGAACTTGCTGGATTCGTCACCGTTCGATGTTGCTATTCCTGTGATAGTTACCGCCGTCGCTTTTGAGCCGGCTTCGTTTACTTCCAGGCTGGTATTTTGACGTATCAGGTTGATATATATTCCTGACAGATCAGACATCTTTGAGAAATCGGCCTGTTCTGTAAATGCCTGGTGGATACCCAGGGTTTGCATGGTTTTGATCAGGTCCATTTCTTTCTCCATCTTGAAACGTGGGAGGTAGAGCTCGAAACCATATTCTTTCATATTTGACATCCATTGTTCCCATTTATTTTGATCCAGGGTGGAAATGATATGATCTATATTTTCTGTTTCAGGAAGGGTGGGAATGAAAGCGATCATGCTCAATGCTTTATTCCCGTAAGGTAATTCTACTATCGTAACCTCTTTGTCTCGGTAAAAGTTAAAGTTGTTTTTCTGCATCATCATCATCACTTCATCATTATTACCGTCGGAAGTATAGAAAGTATGTTCTTTTGTATCGGCTTTCTTGAACTCGTTTGTCCATTGTCCTTTGAAGTAAATCGCATTCATCAGGTAGCAGACTGCATCGGGCGATACCCCGTCAACGATTTGGGGGATAAGGCCGTTTGTCTTATCGTTACACCATTGATTTATCTTATTGGTGGTAGTGACATCGAAAGGCTCATTGCTCACTTCTGCATTGTAGTAGGTTTTGTTTAGCTGGATATAACCGGGAAGTAATGTGTAAAGGTTATTGATCCACAGGCTATTCGCATTTGTCAGGAGTGTCCTGCCATCCAGTTTAGGCAATTCCGTTTGCATGGTTTGGACATATTCGTTGATCTCCTGGTTAGAAAACTCTTTATAGCCGAGTACATCCTGGATTTCCCGGTACGTCTCTTTGTCGGCACCGTTTAGAACCATTCCGAGACACAGGCTGGCACTGAGAGGAGAGATACAGCAATTGTCTTTTTCTGTCCCCGCAACAGTCCTGAACAGGTTAATTGCAAATTGCTGGCTTATGGCATTTACCTCTTTCGATTTGCTTGAAAGAGGGATATCATAACGCTCCGTGTCGGTTCCAAAAAGAGCAGTGGGATCGTCTTTGGGAGAGTCTTTCAGTTCATCGGAACTACATCCTGACAAGCATATTGCCAAAAAGATGCCAAAAAATGATAGAGTTTTCATAAGCGATGATTTTTAAGGTGTCGTAAAGATACGCTTTTATTACATATATAAGATGCCTGATGCCCTGAAAATGTTGCCTGTATGAATAAAAAAAGGCTATATCAAAAACCTGCTCGCACAGTGCTTCTGATATAGCCTGATAAATATTGTGTAATCCGGCTTATCCCAGATTATTCAGGATATCTGTCTTTCCTTCCTGTACCAGGCGATAAATCATTTCTCCGAATAGGGTATTTACCCAGGCAAACCAGGAACGGGTAAAGTTCTTTGGATCGTCTTTGTGGAACGATTCGTGCATGAAACCGGTTTCTCCGTCGGTATCGCGCAGCATTTTAACGCAATGGCGTATTTCTTCCGGATCGCTGGTCGTGTTGCATCGCATGATGATACTCATAGGCCAGATAAAGTCGAAGCCGATATGCGGTCCGCCGATACCTTCACCCGCCTTACCTTTGAAGAAGTAAGGGTTTAATTCGCTAAGCACCAGCTTGCGTGTGTTCTGATATACCGGGTCGTTTACATCGACGCATCCCAGGTAAGGCATTGCCAGCAAACTCGGAACATTGGCGTCGTCCATGAAAACATGGTTGTAGAAGCCGTCTGCTTCGAATGCATATACTTTACCGAATTTCGGATGCTCGACGATTCCGTATTTTTCGATGGCGGCAGCCACTTCGTCAGCCAATGAATCGCACTGGCGGGCAAAATCGTTATCCTTTTTGATGTCGCGCATCATCTCGGCCAGCTGGCGCAAGGAAGTTACGGCAAACATATTCGACGGGATCAGGAAGCCGAACAGGGTCGCGTCGTCCGAAGGACGGAAAGACGAAACGATCAGGCCTACCGGACGTACCGGGCTACCGTAACCATCATTCAGCAAAGTATCGCCCTGACGGTCTGTCTTACGGGAGAAACGGTAAGGGCCGAGGCTGTCTTTACGTTGTTGTTCGATGAAAGTCTTATAGACAGATTTCATTGCTTTGTCCCAGTCTGCATCGAAAGGAGAGGTGTCGCCTGTTTTTTTCCAGAAATGATAAGCCAGGCGGATCGGGTAACAAAGTGAGTCGATCTCCCACTTACGTTCGTGGAGCTCTTTCTTCATCTCCGTACGGTCGCTTTCCCATTCGCTGCCTGTCGGGCCTTCGTTGAAGCCGTTGGCATACGGATCGATGTTAATGCACCAGGTCTGACGGTTGATTACACCAGCCAGCATGGTTTTAACTTTTGGATCTTCATTGGCAAATTTAATGTGTGGGAAAACCTGTGCCGACGAGTCGCGCAACCACATTGCGTGGATGTCGCCTGTCAGGACGAAAGTGTCGGGTTTACCGTTCACTATCTTATGTTCGCAGGTGGTATCCAATGTGTTAGGGAAACAGTTTTCGAACATCCAGGCCAGTTTCGGGTCTTTTAGTTTTGCTTTAGTAGTTTTGATTGCCTGTTCTACGGCTGGCGAAGAAAAGTGACGTTTTTCCAGTGCCGGACGCAGACATGTGTACTGTGAAGTTTCAGAAATAACCGGCGAACCTGTAGCTGCTGACTCTGCTATGTGGGCAAACGATTTTTGTCCGACCAGCAGGCCTGCCAGTGAAAGGCTCCCGGATTTCAGGAAGTTTCTACGTGTAGTCATGATGAGTTTACGTTTTTGTTTTATGATTATTGAATATTATTGATCTCAGCAAAAAGTTCAATCATGCAGGCGTTGTCCAGCAACCATTTGAACTTCTTATTCTTGGTCCCCGCCCAATCGTTTCCCAGGAAACCGTTCTCGTCACGCGTATTTTGCCACGCATAACGGGCATTATCAGCCATGGTATTCACATACTCGTAATTGTTGTCGACCTCTGCCAATGCGAGAAGGCCACGCAGCAAAATGACATTGAACCACGGATTTGCGGGGTAAAAATAAGCATCTTTTCCATCAATACCAGTACGTTTATTCAAAAAATGCTTGTAAGCACCCTTCGCCGTATTTTGTGCATCTTGCAGGAATGTTTCATCCGAGGTGGTTTGGTATAACAGTACACCAGCTTGTATCATCTGTCCGCTGTTGTAAGTGAACTTTGCTTTGCCGATGGTTTTATCGAGGCTTATGTTGTCCCAATAAACCGAGTCGGCAGGGTCGCATAAGTTTGTCTTTGTCCAGTTATAGGTTTTTATGGCCTGGTCCAGATACTTCTGTTCTTTCGTCAGGTTATACAGTTTCATACATAATACGGCAGCCGGGGCATTAGAGCAGGTGTTTTTGGATACTTTTTTCTGTTCGCACCAGTAGATACCACCATCCAATACATCGTCCCAGCCACTATAAATATATTCGTGTAATTCTTTTGCTTTCAGTAGATACTGCTGGTCGTTGGTGAGTGCATACAGATCGCAGAAGTCGATAGCCAGCCAATCATTATCATCGTAGAAACGGTCGCTTTCGCCGTTGAACATAGGATAGCTTTGATAGCAATGCGGGTTGCGGGTGTTGTCCCAGTATAAATCCAATCCCGGGATGATGCGTTTTTCCAATATTTCCAGGTATTTGTTATCACCGGTAGCATCATACAGGGCGATACAACCTGATAACATACCGGAGTAGGGCCAAAGGAAAGATACTTCCTGGTCCTTTTTCTGTTCGCTTCCTTCAGCGA
>ERZ812616.1158-NODE-1158-length-31049-cov-3.068562_pt1 | contig 31049 bp, 27 predicted proteins | sample MGYA00376249_ERZ812616 | MGnify/ENA primary metagenome ERZ812616 (study PRJEB26924, sample SAMEA4378265) | human gut metagenome | biome: human gut; feature: human-associated habitat; material: faeces | place: China | collected 2013 ...
CGGTACGTACGGTGCTGTGAGAGGACGGCGGTTAGTCACCGCCTCCTACTCGATTAAAGTGGGCTTTTCAGAGCGAAAAAAGGCTCTTTAAAAAAATATGATAATGGTGTAGAATTATTATTATATAGTTTTAGAATGATGTTTGAGGGTGTGTGATGATTTTAGGACTAAGTGATACGGAAAAGAAATTTAAGACAGCGATGGATACGGCAGGTGCCGACATGACAGTGGTCAACAGCTGGCTTAAGCTGTATGTCAAAACAAAAAAGAATTCCTCCGGTGTTGCAAAGCGCTATTATGGCGTGAAGACAGGCTTAAGCAGTCTGCTTTCAGATTTAAAGGAGCTTGAGCAACAAGTTATCGGGTATTGTGAGCTCACAGGAACCGACCGGAAGCACTTTGGAGAGCTGATAAAGGCTTGCAAAGCGAAAAGCGGCATGTTTGACGATGAATTTTTAATCAGCAAGGTGGACACGGATTTTCACACGACTCTGGACTCTGTTGTAAAGCAGGGGGAGAGATATCTGTCATCCTTTGACAACGGTATCATTTTACAGAGTGAGATAGAGAATCTGATACACCTGACAAATGAGGGGCTTGAAAGGAAAAAGCCTGATTTGTTTGCTCTGTCATATTTCTATCTGGGGCACAGCAACAAAGAGCTTGCAGAGCTAAATTTCACACAAAAGACTAAGAGAGTGCATGAGATATATTATGAGGAGTTCTGGAAGGATATATTAAAGCAGCTTGAGGCATGTGTGAAGCAGGCTGAGGCCATAAACGATAAGTATGAGGGCACGACAGACCGGCGCACGGCAAGGATACTGTCAGAGCTTAAGCCACTGCTTGTGGGTGCTACAAAGCAATGGGAGCCGGAACAGACAGCAGAGTACATACTGCGCGATATGTGCAGGATATTCAGAGATTGACATAGAAAATGCAGATTGATAAAGGAGCAGAATATGGATGATATAATTTGGGCAATTATCTTAGGAGCTGTTTTTTACATTAACAAAAAATCAAAGAGCGCAGGCAGCAAAAATACGCAGCCAAACAAACCGAGACCGCAGCAGAAGCAGATGCAGCAGATATGGAACAGCATGCAGAATACAGTTCAGTCGGGTATGAATGCATTGAACCAGACATATCAGCAGAGACCACAGCCACAGATGCAGCAGAGAGCACAGCAGCCTCAGAGACCACAGATGCAGCAGAGAGTACAGCCACAGCAGAGACCGCAGCAGAGCAATCCGGATATAGTGCAGAGGGCCGTGAAAAATAACGCACGCTTTGCGGATGATACGACACAAAAAGAGCTTGAGGCTATGCACGGACATAGCGAGGCACAGCAGAGGCTGGCTCAGGAGCACTCAAGAAACTGCCAGACACTGCATACCAAAGCGGCAGACGGTGCAAAGATTATAGAGGCTGAGACACAGAGCATGTTTGGCAGTGTTGAGGATCTGATTGCCATGGGATACAGCGGTAATCTGGAGTTTGAGAGAGATTTCCTTGGAGAAGGCTTAGACATGATTAACAACTTTTAAATAACAGGAAGAGAGGCAAAAATGATGGACCAAACACCAAAGCCCGGAGAGCTTTACCGGCACTTTAAGAATAAGCTGTATCAGATAGTTACAGTGGCGACACATTCAGAGACAGGGGAAAAGCTTGTGATTTATCAGGCTTTATATGATGATTTTGGGATATACGCCAGACCACTCGACATGTTTGTAAGCGAGGTGGACCATGAGAAATATCCTGATGTGAAGCAGAAATACAGGTTTGAGAAGATCACGCTTAAGGATAAGCCGGAGGATATGCCGGGACCGGATGCAGATGAAGGCCAGGCACCGGATCCGCGTTTGCTGGAGTTTCTTGATGCGGATACCTTTGAAGAGAAGTACAATATACTTGTCTCAATGAGGGATACCATAACCGACCGCCTTATAGATGACATAGCGGTGGTTATGGATATTGTAGTTCCGGAGGGACCATTGCAGAAGCGGTATGATGATTTGAAGAATACGATAAAGACCAGGCAGTACTATGAATTTTCCAACCGGCTCAGATAGCTGTTGTGGTATTTGCCGGATTCGGTGACATCCTCGCCAAACCAGTCAGGTGCTGTGAATTCATTTGCTGCGTCAACAGAGTCGAATTCAACCTCCACAAGTGTAAGAGGAGCCAGATCGCCTTCAAATACATCAAGCTCAGCGGTCAGACCACCATCAAGAGGTATGAGATAGCGGGTCTTTTCGATTAGGCGGCCGTCAATCTTTTGGACAAGATGTATGTATGCCTCTTTGGTAAGAGGAAGATTGTACTCCTCGCGCACCATAAGGCCGGCTCCCTTGTAGGTCATATAATAGCTGTCATTTGAGCGTCTGACCCTGACAACAGGAGAGGTGCACAGATAGCCTTGGGCGATTTTTTTGCTCGCGTAGCTGTCTAAATTGGAAGGAAGCTGTTTAAGTAAGTATTTTCTTTCGATTTCCATGGTATATCCTTTCGGGTTATGTGTGGGTTTATAGTTACACATATCTGATTATAATGACCGGTATTAAAAAATTCAAGCGATGAATCGCAGGAAAAGAAGGAGAAAAATATGAGTAAAATAGGAATTTTTATGGCAGACGGCTGTGAGGAGATTGAAGGACTTACAGTAGTCGATATAGTTAGAAGAGCAAAGCTTGAGATTGAAACCATATCAATCACGGAAAAAGCCGAGGTGACAAGCTCTCATCAGGTCACATTTAAGACAGATACCACAAAGGCACAGGCTGATTTTGGCAGCTACGATGCAATCGTACTGCCGGGAGGCATGCCGGGTACATTAAACCTCGGTGCGGATGAGACTGTAGTAAAGACAATTAAGAGATTTGCTGCTGAGGGAAAGCTTGTTGCAGCGATATGTGCAGCGCCTAGCGTGCTCGGTGAGAATCATATACTTGAGGGCAAAAAAACTACCTGTCATCCGGGTTTTGAGGAAAAGCTGCTCGGTGCACAGTGGCTTGAGCAGCCTGTAGTTGTGGATGGCAATGTGATTACAAGTCGTGGAATGGGAACAGCTATTGCGTTTGCACTCGAGCTTGTCAGATACTTCACAGACGATGCCACAGTAGAGCATATTCGACAGGGACTGGTATACTAACATAGGCATGCCTGGTATTATAACAAAAGAGGTCACACACCAACCCCATGGTGCGCAGCCTCTTTTTATGCTTGCATTTGAAGCGTACATTTGAAGCCTGCTATTGCAGAGCTTATTTCATCTGCTGCTCCTGCTTCATGATCATCTGCTTGACCATCTCGCCACCGATTGAACCGGCCTGCTTAGAAGTAAGGTCACCGTTGTAGCCCTCATTTAAAGGAACTCCAAGCTCTGAAGCAACCTCTTCCTTGAAACGGCTCATAGCCTCTTTTGCCTCCGGTACAGAAGCCTTTTTACTACTTGATGCTGCCATAATGCAATACCTCCTTTTAAAACGTTATACACAAGCTTTATGTGTATGGAAATATTATGCCGTAAAATGACAAAAATATGTTTTGGTATTGCTGACAATTTATGGAATTATACACAAAAGCAAATTTAATGTAAAAAACACTGGAAATAGTGGATTTGTTGTGTTATAATCATCCAATGACTGGGCTTAGCAGTTTAAAAAGCATGCCCACATTACATTTGATGTACATACCATTCATATATATTTTTAAGGAGGATAACGATTGACATGAGTGTACAGGTTGAGAATTTAGAGCATAATATGGCGAAGCTTACTATTGAGGTAGCAGCTGAGGAATTAGAGAAAGCATTGGATTCTGCATATCAGAAGCAGAAGAAACAGATTAGTGTACCTGGATTCCGTAAAGGAAAAGTGCCAAGAGCTATGATTGAGAAAATGTATGGAGCAGGTGTGTTCTATGAGGATGCAGCAAACATTCTTATGCAGCAGACATATGCCGGTGCAGTTGACGAGAGTGGCGTTGATATAGTTTCACGTCCTACAGTTGAGGTTACTCAGATTGAGAAGGGACAGCCTTTCATCTACACAGCAGAGGTTGCTGTAAGACCTGAGGTTACTCTTGGTAAGTACATGGGCGTTACAGTTACAAAGATCGACACATCAGTTTCTGATGAAGAGGTTGATGCTGAGCTTGAGAACCAGAGAAACAAAAATGCAAGAACAGTTACAGTTACAGATCGTCCTGTAGCAGAGGGAGATACAGCAGTTATTGACTTCGAGGGATTTGTTGACGGAGTAGCTTTCGAGGGTGGAAAGGGTGAGAATCATCCATTAGAGATCGGTTCACACACATTCATCGATACATTCGAGGATCAGTTAGTAGGAAAGAACACAGGCGATGAGGTTGAGGTCAATGTAACATTCCCTGAGAAGTATCAGGCAGCAGACCTTGCAGGAAAGCCGGCTACATTCAAGGTTAAGATCAACGAGATCAAGGCTAAGGAGCTTCCAGAGCTTGATGATGAGTTTGCACAGGATGCAGCAGGTGTTGATACATTAGCTGAGTACAAAGAGGAAATCAAAAAGAACCTCACAGAGAAGAAAGAGACAGAAGCTAAGAAGACTAAAGAGGATGAGGCTATCCAGAAGATTATCGACAAGTCAAAGATGGATCTTCCTGAGGCAATGATTGAGACACAGTGTGAGACAATGGTTGAGGAGTTCGCTCAGAGAATCGCACAGAGCGGTCTTACAATGGAGCAGTACTTACAGTTCTCAGGCATGACAGTTGACCAGCTTAAGGATCAGGTTCGTCCTGAGGCTACAACACGTATCCAGAGCAGCCTTGTACTTGAGCAGATTGCCAAGGAGGAAAATATCGAGGTTACTGATGCAGATATCGATGCTGAGGTAGAGAAGATGGCTAAGGCATACGGCATGGAGGCTGATAAGCTTAAAGAGTACATGGGAGATGCTGAGAAGGAGTCTATGAAGAAAGACCTTGCTATCACAAAGGCAGTAGATCTTATCATGGACAACGTTAAAGAGCGTGCAAAGGCAAAGAAAAAGGCTGATGCAGAAGAGTCTACAGAAGAATAAGATTTTTTGAATCAAAATTTGATGGACTGGCTCAGAAGCCTATTTTCTGAGCCGGTCTTTTGAGCTTTTATAAAGGAGGTATTTTATATGAGTTTAGTACCATATGTCATTGAACAGACCAGCAGAGGAGAGCGCAACTACGACATTTACTCCAGATTATTAAAAGATCGTATCATTTTCCTTGGAGAGGAAGTAAATGAGACAACAGCCAGCCTTGTTGTTGCCCAGCTTTTATTCCTTGAGTCTGAGGATCCGAATAAGGATATCCACCTTTACATCAATTCACCGGGTGGAATGGTTACAGCAGGACTTGCTATTTACGATACTATGCAGTACATCAAGTGTGATGTTTCAACAATCTGTATCGGTCTTGCAGCAAGCATGGGAGCTTTCCTTCTTGCAGGCGGTGCAAAGGGCAAGAGATATGCTCTTCCAAATGCAGAGATTATGATTCATCAGCCATCGGGCGGTGCAAAGGGTCAGGCTACTGAGATTCAGATTGCTGCAGAAAATATTTTAAAGACAAAGAAGAGATTAAACGAAATTTTAGCAGCCAATACAGGCAAGCCATACGAGACAATTGCAGCTGATACAGAGCGAGACAACTATATGTCAGCACAGGAAGCCGCAGAGTATGGTCTCATAGACAGTGTAATAACAAACAGATAATCAGAATTTAGATGAATTTAAGAGGGTACCCCATATGGGATGCCCTCATGCAATAAAAGGAGTTAATAATGGCAGGAAAAAACGACGGAAAGATTCGCTGCTCATTTTGCGGTAAGACACAGGACCAGGTAAATCGTTTGATTTCCGGACCTAATGGAGCTTTTATCTGCGATGAGTGTATAGATATATGTGCCGAGATTCTTGAGGAAGAAGGCGTAGAGGGTCATGAGGACAAAAGCAGCGCTAAGGATGATATAAATCTTGTTACTCCGGAGGAGCTTAAGGCGTTTCTGGACGATTATGTAATAGGACAGGACCAGGCAAAGAAGGTGCTTTCGGTTGCTGTTTACAATCACTATAAGAGAGTACTGGCAGGTGATACATCAGATGTAGAGCTTCAGAAGAGTAATATTCTCATGCTTGGACCTACAGGCTCAGGAAAGACACTTCTTGCGCAGACACTTGCCAGAGTGATAAATGTTCCATTTGCTATTGCTGATGCTACAACACTTACAGAGGCAGGATACGTAGGTGAGGATGTGGAGAATATCCTATTAAAGCTTATTCAGGCGGCAGATTATGATATCGAGCGTGCAGAGCATGGTATCATTTATATAGATGAGATAGATAAAATTACAAAGAAATCAGAGAATGTCTCAATCACCAGAGATGTGTCAGGCGAGGGTGTACAGCAGGCTCTTTTAAAGATTCTTGAGGGCACAGAGGCATCTGTACCGCCACAGGGCGGCAGAAAGCATCCTCAGCAGGAGCTTATTCCTATTGATACTACTAATATACTTTTTATCTGCGGTGGAGCATTTGATGGTCTGGAAAAAATTATCGACAACCGTATGGATACATCATCTATAGGCTTCAATTCAGATGTAAAGTCAAAGACAGAGCTCAATGTAGGAGAGGCGTTTAAGCATGCACTTCCACAGGATTTTGTAAAGTTTGGATTGATTCCTGAGTTTATCGGACGTGTACCTATCACAGTCTCACTTGAGGCACTCGACAGGGATGCACTTATCCGTATACTTAAGGAGCCTAAGAACTCGCTTATCAAGCAGTACACCAAGCTTTTTGAGCTTGACGGAGTAGGGCTTGAGTTCACAGACGATGCAGTAAATGCCATCGCTGACAAGGCGCTTGAGAGAAAGACAGGAGCCAGAGGACTTCGTGCCATCATGGAGGCTGTTATGCTTGACCTTATGTATCGTATACCGTCAGACAAGAGCATCAGCAAGTGCGTAATAGACAAGGATATCGTTGAGGCTAACTTAAAGCTTGATGGTGAGTGTGTGCCGGAGGCATATGTCGAGGAAAAAGCAGCATCATAAGTACATGGCGGTATTTTAACAAAGGTACAGCATCGGATAATATAAATTGCACAGCGGTTCGTTAAGCTTAGCTGTGCAATAATACAGGAGATATAAGTGGAAGAACAGATTATTAACATGCCTGCAGTAGCGCTGAGAGGGCTTACTATTCTGCCCGGGATGATTGCTCATTTCGATGTCAGCAGAGAGCGCTCACTCCGTGCTGTCGAGGAGGCTATGGAGCAGGATCAAAAGATTTATCTTGTCACACAAAGGAATGTGGACAGGGAGGACCCGACTCAGGAAGACCTCTACCGGATGGGAATAGTAGCCGACATAAAGCAGGTTGTCAGACTGCAGAATGATGTTGTGAGAATACTTGTAGATGGAATAAGCCGGGCAGCATTGCTTGGCTTTACCGGTTGTGAGAAGTACCTTGAGGCAGAAATCTGTTATTGTGATAGTAATGCGGACAGCCTGCCGGAGGATCTCAGGGAAGCCATGCTTCTCGGAGTCAGAGAGGCTTTTCACAGATATGCGGCAGTCGTCGGCAAAATCAGCAAGGAGCTTATCAGACAGATAGATCAGTATGAGGATCTTGAAAAGCTCATAGATTATGTAACCAACAATCTGCCGGTGTCATATGAGCTTAAGCAGCAGGTGCTTGAGGCAGAGGATATCAATGACAGATATCAGGTTATAGTATCATTACTTCTCTCCCAGGTGGAGGTTATTTCCATAAAGAATGAGCTTCAGAAAAAAGTAAAGGTTCGTGTGGACAAGCATCAGAAGGAGTATGTGCTTCGTGAACAGCTTGGTGTGATACGTGAGGAGCTGGGCGAGAATGCTGACTCGGAGGCTGATGAATATGAGAAAAAGCTATCTGAGTTAGATGCGCCTGACTACGTAAAGGAAAAGACGAAAAAAGAGATAAAGCGCTTTAGAAATATGAGCAGCAGCTCATCAGAGAGCACAGTTGAGAGAGGTTATATAGAGACTGTACTTGAGCTTCCATGGAACAAAATGTCTGTTGACAACAAGGATCTTGACCATGCAGCGCAGGTGCTCGATGATGATCACTACGGATTAAAGGACGTCAAGGAGAGGATACTTGAATTTCTGGCAGTCAGAAACCTGACCAGCAAGGGAGAGAGTCCTATAATTTGCCTTGTAGGTCCTCCGGGAACAGGAAAGACAAGCATAGCCCGTTCAATTGCGTCTGCACTGGAGAAGAAATATGTGCGTATTTCTCTTGGTGGTGTGCGCGATGAGGCAGAAATCCGTGGGCACAGAAAGACATATATCGGCGCTATGCCGGGCCGTATAGTAAATGGCTTAAGACAGGCAGGCGTTTCAAATCCTCTCATGCTGTTGGATGAGATAGATAAGGTGTCAAGTGACTACAAGGGTGACACATCAGCCGCTCTTCTTGAGGTGCTTGACAGTGAACAGAACTGCAGATTCAGGGACCATTATGTTGAGATGCCTGTGGATTTGTCGGAGGTGCTTTTTATTGCAACGGCAAATGAGGTTTCAGGCATTCCAAAGCCGCTTCTTGACAGGATGGAGCTTATTGAGGTGTCAAGCTACACTGAAAATGAGAAGTTTCACATAGCAAAGGAGCATCTGGTTGAGAAGCAAAAGAGCAAAAACGGAATTAAAAAGGAACAGCTTACGATAACAGACGGTGCCTTAAAGGACATCATCAGGCTGTACACCAGAGAGGCCGGAGTCAGAAGTCTTGAGAGAACCATCGGCAAGCTGTGCCGCAAGGCTGCAAGAGAAATCTTTAAGGATAGCGAAGCAGCTGTAAAGGTTACAAAGACCAATCTCAAGACGTATCTGGGCAATCCGAAGTACAGTCCGGAGAAGAAAAATGATCGCGCAGAGGTTGGAATCGTTAGAGGCCTGGCATGGACCAGCGTGGGCGGTGTCACACTCGAGGTTGAGGTGAATGTGCTGCCGGGCAAGGGTGAGCTCGTGCTCACCGGTAAGCTTGGCGATGTGATGAAGGAGTCGGCACAGGCGGCACTTAGCTATGTGCGCTCAATAAGCGAAGAATATGGCATTGATGCAGAGTTTTATACGAAGCATGATATCCATATACATATCCCGGAGGGCGCAGTGCCAAAGGACGGACCATCCGCAGGTATCACTATGGCAACAGCCATGCTCTCAGCCATTACAGACAGACCTGTCAGGGCAGATGTAGCCATGACTGGCGAGATAACACTGCGCGGCAGGGTGCTTCCGATAGGAGGACTCAAGGAAAAGCTGCTTGCAGCCAAGGTAATCGGAATAAAAACAGTATGTATTCCAAAGGATAATGAAAAGGACCTGGAGGAGATTTCAAAAGAAATAACAGACGGCATGGAAATCGTGCCGGTGGAGAGATTTTCACAGGTGGAGAAGATAGCATTTGTAAAATAAGAATGAGGAAGAGATTATGGTGATTAAAAGTGTTAATTTAGAGACAGTTTGCGGAATTACAAGCACAATCCCTGACAATGAGTATAATGAGGTGGCATTCGCCGGCAAGTCAAATGTAGGCAAGTCATCACTGATCAACGCGCTCATGAACAGAAAGTCACTTGCCAGGATCTCTTCACAGCCCGGCAAGACGCAGACCATCAATTTTTACAACGTCAATGACGCCATGTATCTGGTCGATCTGCCGGGCTATGGCTATGCCAACGCCAATATCGAGATAAAAGCCAAATGGGGACAGATGATAGAAAACTATCTGCACACCTCAAAAAAGCTTCAGGCGGTGTTTTTACTTATAGATATAAGGCATGAGCCATCGGACAATGATATCATGATGTATGACTGGATGGTAAACCAGGGCTTCGCACCGATCATCATTGCGACCAAATCTGATAAATTGAAAAAAAGCCAGATTTCCGCACACATAAAGACCATCAAGGATGTACTTCATGTGAAGCCGGGCACGGTAGTTATACCGTTTTCGTCAATGTCAAAGGAAGGCAGGGACGAAATCTGGAATCTCATAGATTCACTCGTGTTTGACGAGGAGACGCTTCTAGCCATGAAACAGGAGGAAGAAGCAAAGCGCGAGGCTAAATCAGCTGCAAAAAGAGCCTCTGCATCCCAGCCGCACAAAAAGGAGCGCTGGAAGAAGACCGGAAAGCCGGTTGCCAAAAAGACTAAAGAACGCAGAGATAAGGCCAAGAGCAAAAAAAGCGTTAATAATCATAAAAAGAAATAAAGTAATAGAAATAAAGCTATAGAAAGAAAGGCGAATATTTAATATATGAAGAATAAATGCAAATTTGTAGGCATTATGTTTTTGTGTATATTGACAGTGTGTACGCTTGCTGTAATGGCATATGAGCACACAGCAGGTATGAAAGGCTCTGCCGGTGGAGTATCAAATTCTTCGGACAATACAAAAAATACTGACGAAGCTGATGATATGCTTACAGTCGTGACATCCTTCTATCCTATGTACATTGCCACTTTAAATATAGTGGATGGTGTGGAAGGCGTGAGACTTGAAAACTTAAGCGAGCCACAGACCGGTTGTCTGCACGATTTCCAGCTAACACCGGAGGACATGAAGCTTTTATCCACTGCCGATGTTTTTGTCATAAACGGAGGCGGTATAGAGTCGTTTATGTCTGATGTGGCAAAGGCGTATCCGAAGCTTGATGTGGTTGAGGCATGTGAGGATGTGGCACTTCTTTCTGAGGATGATGCAGACAGTGACCACGACCATGATCGCGATGCAGATGCAGACAGTGACCACGACCATAATCACGAAGCAGACACAGAATCGGACAGTGACCACGACCATGACCACGAAGCAGGCACAGAATCGGACAGTGACCACGATCATGATCATGGAGATGAGAATGCCCATGCATGGATGAGCGTGCCGCGTTACCGCACCATGGTTCAGACAATCGCATCCAGACTTGCCGAAAAGGATGCAAAGCATGCTGATGAATATTATGCAAATGCAAAAGCATATGATGCAAAGCTTGCAGTGCTTGAAGAAAAGATAAATAGCATAAAGAGTCTTACCAATGGACAGAATATCATCATATTCCATGAGGCCTATGCGTATGTAGCTGATGATTTTTCCATGAATGCATGCTATCTGTTAGACCTTGACGAGGAGCGCTCAGTCAGCGCAGGCGAGATAAAGCAGGTAATAGGTGCCATAAAGGATGACTCAGTGTCGGTAATACTCGCTGAGGAGCTCTACGGAAAGAGCATGGGAGATACCGTATCGCGTGAGACAGATGTGCATGTGGTTTATATCGACCCTCTCAACAGGGGAGAGTACGACAAGGACAGCTATCTTTATGGTATGGAGCACAATATAGAGCTTATCAAAGAGGCATTTACTAAATAAAATTGGAGAAAATATGCGGAAAATAATACAGCCATGTGGCTTTCATTGCATAAAAATAAATAACCTTGGAGTGAGCTTCGGAGAGCAGACAGTGCTTAAGGATGTAAATATGCACATACATTGCGGCTCCTTCAATGTCATAATAGGCCAGAACGGTGCCGGAAAATCTACACTCATAAAGGCGATACTGGGCGAGATACCTCACACCGGTACGATTGAGTTCAAGGATACTAAGGACGGACATATGGCTAAGCTTAAAATCGGCTATGTGCCGCAGTCTGTTAATATCGAGAAAAATACACCGGTCAGCGTGTATGACCTCATAGCAAGCTATCAGTACAATTATCCTGTTTTTCTGCCAAAGAGCAAAAAGATAGAGGCAAAGATAAGGGAGACACTCGAGGTATTTGAGGCTGAGGAGCTCATCGACAAGCAGGTGTGCAACCTCTCGGGAGGACAGCTGCAGAGAGTGCTTCTTTCCATGGCAATCATGGACGAGCCGAACCTGCTGCTGTTGGATGAGCCGGTGTCCGGAATAGACCAAAACGGCATGGAGCTTTTCTATAAGACTATGGATTATTTAAAGACTCACTATGACCTTGCAATCATACTGATATCGCACGATTTGGACTATGTGGCAAAGTACGCAGACCATGTTGTGCTGCTTGATAAGACCGTTGCAAAGCAGGGAACTGTGAAGGAAGTCTTCGAGAGCAAGGAATTTGAGAGAATTTTTTACACAGGAGAGGAATCCTGGGTGAGAGAGGAGGAACACAAATGAATATAACCTCCTGGCTTCAATATGATTTTATGAGAAATGCCCTTATCGCTGTGCTCATCATCACACCGCTTTTTGGCATAATGGGAACCATGATTGTAAACAAAAAGATGGCATACTTTTCAGATGCACTCGGACATTCAGCACTTACAGGAATCGCTGTCGGAGTGGTATGCGGCATGGCAGACACCTCGCTTGCCATGGTGATATTTGCGATAGTGTTTGCGCTTCTTTTAAACAAGATCGGCAGTCTGAACACTGCGTCAACAGATACCATTATATCGGTATTTTCATCGTGCTCTGTGGCGATAGGTCTTGCGATACTGTCAAAGGGCGGCAATTTCAGCAAATACTCAAGTATACTGGTGGGCGATGTGCTAAGCATCACAAAGACGGAGATAGTTTATCTAATCGTGATTTTTGTGGTCACTATAGTATTCTGGATGCTTTGCTTTAATAAGCTCAACGCCATCTGCATACACAGAAGCGTGGCAAAAAGCAAGGGTATCCATGTGCGTCTTCTGGATAATCTGTTTGCGGTGCTTGTAGCACTCATAGTTATGCTATCCATCAAGTGGATAGGTATACTTATAATAAATGCTCTGCTTATATTACCAGCGGCTTCATCAAGGAATATTTCGGAAAATATGCGTGAGTATCATTTCTTTTCAGTGATATTTTCAGTATTTTCCGGTATAGTCGGCCTCGCAGTGTCATACTACACCAATGTGGCAACAGGCCCGATGATAGTGATTATCGCATCGGTAATATATTTTTCGACATTTATATTTGGCAGAAAGCTGAAAAAATAACGGCTAAAGCTATAAGCAACAGACGCAAAACAGCCGATACACAATATAAGAGAAAGACTGTTTAGCTATATCAGACGCTATACAGGTTGATAATAGTATAGCGGGAAAGGATTCCCGCACGCACATTACCAGGGAGGGATGAGAGATGTTAGATGCTATTTCAAGTGTAGTTTCAGCAGTAGCGGCGCAGAGTGTCACAGCAAAGGACGAGGCGCAGACAAAGAATACTAATACCGCTTCAAAGAAGCAGGATGCAAAGACGGATAAGTCGGATGCAAAGACTGCAGGCTTCAGCGAGGAGGCAGCTGTATATGAGAAATCAGACAGCAAGGATGATTCAAAGGATACTGCAAAGAGCACAGTAAACCAGAAGATGAGCAAGGCAGACAGAGATGCACTGGTACAGGCACTTAAGGATGATGCCAACGCCAGACAGCAGCAGCTTATCGAGATCGTCAGAAAGTCCATGACAGGACAGGCTTCAACCTGGGACAAGTCACAGGGCTTAAAGAGTCTGTTTGAGAATCTGACTGTAGATGCAGATACGATAGCGCAGGCCAAAAAGGACATCGCAGAGGATGGATACTGGGGCGTTGAGAAGACTTCAGACCGTATTCTTGACTTTGCAAAGGCACTGTCGGGAGGCGACAAGGACAAGGCTGATGAGCTTTTGAATGCATTCAAGAAAGGCTTTTCACAGGCAACAGGAGCCTGGGGAGACAAGCTGCCATCAATTTGCCAGGATACCTATGATGCAGTGCTCAAGAAGTTTGATGACTGGAAGAATGGCACAGAGGACACTCAGGTACAGGGCTAGAAGCCGGATGTGTATGTAAAAGTGTCGTGATGGAACGAATATTATATGCGAAATGTGATTTATGAATTACGAAAAGGTGACTGCACGCATCGTGCAGCCACCTTTTTTAGCACTTGTATAATTTTTTGAGAGGTGTATAATAGAAGAATAGTATATAAGTATCATTATTCATGTGGAGGAAATATCATGAAATTAGACATGTCAAAGTGGAAAGCACTTAGCATCAAAAATCGTTTAAAGAAAGGCTTCAGACTGACTACATTTGTAGCATCGGCATCGGGGGTTATCGCGGGTATTCTTATGATTCTTGTATCAATGAGATATTCCAGCGCACTAACCTTTTACGGATTTTCACAGGGAGATATAGGAAAGGTTATGGTAACCTTCTCAGAGACACGAAGCGCTACACGAGCTCTTATCGGTTATACATCTTCTGACACATTAAGTAAGATGTCTGATACACATGATTCTAAAAAGGAATCATTTCAAAAATACTGGGGAGAGCTGCAAAGCTCTATAAAGACAGGTGAGGAGCAGGCTATATATGATGATATAAACAGTAAGCTCGACTCATACTGGAGTCTCGATGATGAGATTGGACAGTTAGGTGAGAATGCTACAGATCCTGAGACACAGAAGGAGGCCGAGGAGAGAGCAGTAGCAGAGCTTGCACCTGCATATGATAAGATATATCAGCAGCTTGTTGCCCTTATGGATGCAAAGGTAACAGAGGGAGATAATTTAAGCAAGAGATTATCATTAGTATCATATGCCGCATTTGGTATTGTTATTGTTATCATTGTCAGTTCATATTTTATCTCGATGAAAATCGGGGACGAAGTTGCAGTTGGTATTTCTAAACCACTCGATGAGTTAAAACAGAGATTGCGTACATTTGCACAGGGTGATCTTGAGGCTCCATTCCCGGCAGTTGATTCACAAGATGAAATTGCTGATATGGTAGGGGTTGCGAAAAACATGGCAGCAGACCTTAAGACTATCATATCTGACTCTGACAAGCTTCTTGGAAAGATGGCAGAAGGAGATTATACAGTTTCATCAGACATGGAAGATAAATATACCGGAGATTTTATTGGACTTCTCATGGCAATGCGTCAGATGAAGACACAGATGAATGATGTTATGTCACATATCAATGAGATATCATCACTTGTTACAGCAGGTTCTAACAACCTTGCTCAGGCAGCACAGGAAATAGCAGAAGGTGCTATGGATCAGTCAGCAGCCATTGAGGAGCTTCAGGCTACATTTGCAGATATCACAGGCGGTGTTGAGAAAACATCTGAGAAGCTCAATGATACATACAGGATTGCACAGGAGTATGCTGAGGAAGCAGATCACAGCCATACAGAGATGCAGGGCATGGTTGATGTTATCGGACGCATCAATGATACATCTAAGCAGATTGAGAATATCATTTCTGAGATTGAGGATATTGCCAGTCAGACAAACCTTCTTTCACTCAATGCAGCTATCGAGGCAGCGCGTGCAGGTGAGGCAGGTAAAGGATTCGCAGTTGTTGCGGGGCAAATCAGAAGTCTTTCAGAGCAGAGTGCCAAGGCTGCAGTTGACACACGTCAGCTTATAGAGAGTGCCATTGCGGTATCTAACGAGGGTAATGAAGCTGCAGAGCGCGTAAGTACCTCTATTGAAAAGGTTATCAATGGTATGAAGGAAGTTGCAGATTCTTCTCAAAAACTCAGCGAGATTGCAGATGAGCAGGCAAAGGCTATGGAGCAGGCAGAGGCTGGCATTAATCAGATATCAGATGTTGTACAGTCAAACTCAGCAAATGCAGAGGAAACATCAGCAACAAGTGAGGAGCTTTCAGCACAGGCGGAGACAATGAACGAGCTGATTAGCAAATTTATATTGGAAAAGAAATAGAAAAATTGTACATACGAGTTTAGAAAAACTTTTTAAAAAAAGCCCCACAAGCATTATCAATGCTGTGAGGCTTTTTGTTGTGGTGCGTTAGAGGGTTACTTTTTAAATCTAGTAAACATGTACTATGTGAACATAGTGTTTTTGTGCAATACATGGAAAATCTGAAAAGTAATGAAAATGAACAATTAAATGAGAATATTTAAATTTGCTCTTTTTGGCAGGGTGTGTTATAATCCTTGTATACAAAAAACAGAGGTAATACAATATGGGTAGTAATAACGATATTTCATTAAAAGCATTAGCCAAGATTAATCTGGGGCTGGATGTTGTGAGGCGCAGAGAGGACGGATATCATGAGGTCCGTATGATTATGCAGACCATTCATCTGTATGACAGGCTTGATATCAAAAGGACAAAGGAGCCGGGCATACAGATACAGACCAATCTGTCTTTTCTCCCTGTAAACGAGAACAATCTCATATACAAGGCTGCAAAGCTTCTGATGGATGAGTTTTCTATAACTGACGGTGTATCAGTGAAGCTGGACAAGCGTATTCCTGTTGCAGCAGGGATGGCGGGGGGCAGTACTGATGCGGCAGCTATGCTTATAGGTGTAAACAGGCTTTTTTCACTGGGACTGACAAAGAGACAGCTTATGGAAAGAGGTGTGCAGATAGGGGCGGATGTACCATACTGTATTATGAGAGGCACGGCGCTGGCCGAGGGCATAGGAGAGGAACTTAGTCCTCTTCCTCCAATGGTAAAGTGTCCAGTGCTTATTGCAAAGCCGTCCATCTCGGTATCCACAAAATTTGTGTACCAGAATCTGAAGCTTGATGATACGACTATTCATCCGGATATAGACCGCCTGATAGATGATATAAAGGCTAAGAATCTGCATGATATCGCAGCGCATATGGGAAATGTCTTAGAGACTGTGACTATACCAAATTATCCGGTGATAGATGAGATAAAGAAGCATATGCTTTCAAATGGCGCGGTAGGAGCCATGATGAGCGGTAGTGGTCCGACGGTTTTTGGTCTGTTTGACGATGAAGATACTGCAAAGAAAGCGTACAAAGCCATGAGAAGCTCACATCTTGCCAGACAGGTGTATCTGACATCTGTATACAATAATCGCAAATAACGTGATATCCGGATAGCACAGCGGGTGCTTTATAGTTACTTTTTTCTTATATGTGAGAATGATAATACAAGAGATAGGAGAAGTTTGATGACTGATAATTTAACTTTAAATATGGATGCATATCTGCCACTGCGTGATGTGGTGTTTAATACACTTCGTGAGGCAATTTTAAAGGGCGAGCTCAAGCCGGGAGAGAGACTTATGGAGCTGCAGCTTGCGTCAAAGCTTGGAGTCAGCCGTACACCTATACGTGAAGCAATCAGAATGCTTGAGCAGGAGGGGCTTGCAGTCACAATGCCGAGAAAGGGCGCAGAGGTTGCCAAGATGACTCTCAAGGATATGGAGGATGTGCTTGAGGTGAGAGAGGCTCTTGATGAGCTTGCAGCCAAAATAGCCTGTAAGAAAATCAGTGATGAGCAGCTTGCGAATCTAAAAACCATAAAGGACGAGTTCAAGAGGAGCATGGACTCAGGAGATGTGAAAAAGATAGCTGAGGAGGATGTGAAGTTTCACGATGCTATCTATGAGGCAACCAGCAATGCGAAGCTTGTATCTATGATGAACAATATCCGCGAGCAGATGTACCGCTACAGAGTGGAGTATTTGAAGGACCCAAAGAATTATCCGATGCTTGTGAAGGAGCATGACGCCATCTACAGGGCGCTTGAGTCAAGAAATATGGAGCTTGTGACTACAGAAATGCATACGCATGTGGCCAATCAGGCGGTTGCTGTGAAGGCTGTGATACAAAAGCAGGATGAAGAGAAGAAATAAAAATATAGCAAAACATGGGCTGCCGGTCGCACTGATGTGTGAACGGTGGCCTTTTTTAGTGGATTAGATAGTTACTAAAAAACAAGTAATAAGGGATATTTGCGGGATTGTATGGTCATACTATATTAGGGATTTAGAATCCAACCGGATATAGGAGAGTTAAAGATGACCACAAACATAGATGAAAACATAAAAAGCTTCAGGCAGATATATTCTGACTGCTCAGATATCAAGATGCAGGAGATGTATCTGGGGCGTGATGCCTCCATAAAGTGTTTTGTTGCATATATTGAGGTGACATGTGCAGGCTCCGGTATCAATAACAGTGCGTTTGGACGATTTACCTCATACCTTGAAGGGATAGACCGGGATCAGGTTAAGGAAGTACTTGACAAAAATCAGGCAGCTCTATCCGAATTTGCGCATCTTCATTCGGTTAGGGAGGCAGCCCAGATGATGCTGACAGGAGACGTGATATTTTTTGTGGATGGTTATCCGGATGCCTTCAAGCTTCCGGACAAGGGATATCCCGCCATGTCAATTCAGGAGATTGATTCGGAAAAGGTCATAAGAGGCTCAAATGAGGGCTTTGCTGATTCCATAAAGATAAATACTGCACTTATCAGGCGCAGGTTAAGGAGCACTCGCTTAAAGTGTAAAGAGGTGAAAAAGGGGCTTCGCGGACACAGCAATGTGGATATACTATATGTGAGAGACCTCGTAAAACCGGGGATTGTTGAGGAAGTGGAAAAGAACCTGGACAGCTATGTGATAGACCATGTGGGTGATTCGGGAGTCATTGAACAGTTTGCTGAGGCAAAATGGTATTCACCGTTTCCACAGCTTCAGACCACAAAGCGGCCGGATGTGGCGGTAAATGCACTCCTAGAAGGGCGGGTGGTGGTGCTGTGCGATAATTCACCGATAGCGATAATACTGCCAACCACCATGAACAATTTTTTAAAAACCGCAGATGATTACTATAACAGAACGATAGCGGCAAGCTTTGCGAGATTGATAAGGTACGTGGCAGCCTTCATGTCATTTACATTGCCGGGGCTTTATCTGGCGGTCACAAATTTTCATACACAGATACTGCCGACACCTCTCATACTGGCATTTTATGAAGCCAGACTCGGCTGCCCATTTCCGCAGCTCATAGAGGTGCTCATGATGGAGCTGTCCTTTGAACTGCTTCGCGAAGCCGGCATAAGACTTCCCGGAGCCATGGGAAATACGATAGGCATAGTCGGAGGCCTCATAATCGGACAGGCAGCAGTGGATGCAAATTTAGTAAGCCCTATAGTGGTCATCCTGGTTGCATTCACCGCACTCTGCTCGTTTGCCATACCGAGTGAGGAGTTTGCATTTTCATTTAGGATACTCAAATTCGCTGTAATAATTATGTCGGCATGGCTTGGATACTTTGGATTTTTAATAAGTCTGATGGTGATACTTTTGCATCTTGCAAAGCTCAAAAGCTGTGGTTATCCATACATGATGCCATTCGTGGGCAGCGAGCTGACAGGCGGCGAGGATGAAAAGGACAGTATCATACGATTTCCGCTTCGCAGACTATGGAGGCGGCCTGTATTTGCAAGAGAAAAGGAGTGCAGGAAGCTGAAAGAAAATCGGACAAAATAAGTTGATGAAAATGGTAAAATTGTATTATTGTAATTAAACAATACAAATGATAACATATATATTATGTATGAATTTGCGCGAAAGGGAGAGAGGTTATGGAACAAAAAAGAAAAGAAGAAATAAGAAAAAGTATAATTGCCTGTGACAATGATATAGTTAAACTCAGATCACAGGCTGAAAATCTTGAAGAAATCATAAAAAATCAAAAGTGCACGCAAAAACGTTTTGAGAGTGAATGCGATAAGTATGAAATCAAAAGGCAGAAAAAAAAGATAAAATTAGAGAATATGTCATGTTTAATACAGAATGTTAAGCTAGTTGAAAGATATGTAGGAAGAATGAGCGATCGAGTATCTGGCAATTGTTATAATGTTAACAGTAATAGATTATTGAATATGATGAAACAGATGGACAAAGAGATTCTTAATAATGAAAATATGTTAGAAGAAAAATATGACATGATTTCTTCAATAATGTATAAAAGACAAATCTTAAAGTATGAACTGAGGAGGTTGGGATAGTGGCAGTTATGAATCCTTTGGGAAGTAGAAATATAATTATTATTGATGATAATTATATAGGAGAGTATTCACAGGCATATATGGAGGTGGGAAAACAGATAGATGATATTATTATTAAATATATCGGAATATTAAAAGGGATTATAGATGATGGAAGTATGAAAGGACTTACTGCCGAAAAATTATATAGTTTTGCGGACACTGCAAGCATGTTACTATTTAAGACAGCAGGAGTTTTGTGCGATAACAATAAAAGCAATATGCAAAAATTTATACAGGATATTGATGAGGCAGACAGAGAAATTTACTAAGGAGAATATGTTATGAGCAATGTTTTACAAATTGATAGAAATGGTATTGATGAAGCTGTTAACGACTTACAGGAATTGATAAATGAAATAAATGAAGTTAATATTTCAAAAAGTAAGCAGGAAGGTGATGAAGGCATGGCCTACACTGCCATACAAGAGGGAGAAAAGATAATTGAAAATGTAAAGACGGATTTACAAGGTCTTATACAGGCAACGGCTGATTTTATCGTAAAAATAAATGGTAATTTTGAAGATACAGACCAGAGATGTGCTGAACAGATAAAAGGAGAAGTAAAATAAAATGGGACGAATAAGAAAATTTACACAGGAGGCTTATGATGCGTTGCAGTCAGGAGTTTCAGATGATGGTGAGATACTGGATTTTTTTAGCGATATACCATTAAATATATCGAATTTTTTTAATTCGCTTGAACTTGAAGATGATTTGTCAAATTTTCAAAGCTATCTAAGAGACATATCAGATTTTGAGAATTATACAGCAAAAAAGATTGATGATATTTTTAGGGATGTAATTAATGTTGATGAAACTTATGCAACAATATTTAGAGATTTTAATGATAGGATGACAGATTTTGATACTATAATTAATAAATTAAAAGAGTCAATTTCAGATGTGAATTTTGAGAATAACTTTTCAAAAGATGGATTTATAAATTCGCTTCCAAAGGAAACAGAGAATATAATAGGAGTAAATTGGAAAAATATATTAGATAAAGATGCCGATGACATATCAGATGAAGAATACAATATGATTGCGGAATATATTATTAAAAATGGTGATGCCGACATTTTAGAGGAAATTCTGGTAGATTGCTATACGATTAAGAAACCAAAGAACGGAGAAAGAAATCCTGTTGTTTTTGATAATGGTATTGAAGGAAAGACAGAAAAGTATTGGTACTCTTTAAATAAAAAATATAATGGGTTATCTGCAGCTATAAACAGGGTTACACAAATATGGATTGCAATAGGATATACATCAGAAAGTGATGAAAGAAATAGATGGATTTCTACAGCAGCACAGTATAATACTTTTTTTAAAGAGTTTGGTAAAAATAAAGACCTGGTTATGGTAAGAGAAATAAAGCTGGATGGTACTATAAAAGAGTTAAATTCTAATCTTATTGATATTAAAAATAATAAAGCCGGAGATTTGACTGCTGTGTATTATCCATATTTTTCACAGCCAACAATAATAGAAGGAGAAGTCAACAATAAAAAAGTAATGACCACTTCATTTGCTGGATTTGATCAGGGAGGACAGGATGATCTTGCGAACAAAGGGATAAAGTACATAAGGGCAAATGCAGGAGTTGATAAAAATACAAATATGCTTGGTACGCTGTCGGATAGTGTAGTAAATCAGATAACATCTTCGCTAATTGGTAAAATCCCGGGGTCTGGGATTATATCGTCAGTTTGTGATATTTGTGATAATAGTGAGAGTAAATTAGAAACAGCGGAAACAATATCGGTGAGTGAATTTGCCAATCACATTGGTTGGATTGTTGATGAATTTGGACTAATATGTGTTGCAAATGATGTAAATGAAAATCCAGAGACGTGTAAGATATATTTATATCCAGGACCGGAAACGAAAAAGATTGTTGAATCCTATAATAAGTACATGAAAGAGCATAGAGATTTTGCGATTGAAATTGGATATCCTAAAGATGGGATAAATATGTCTTGGTTTAATAAAACTAAAAAATATGAAGATATATATATTATTCTAAATAGTATAAAAATAATGAATAGAGATCCTTTGATTTTTAATGTGATTGAAAATTATAATGAGGGGGAATAGTGGTATGATAAAAAATTTTTATAAAAAAAAGAATAATCTATATATAATGTTGGTAATACTTGTGGTAATATTCGTGGTGATACTTGGATATATATACATGAATCGTCATGTAAAATTTAAAGACTCCAACATGGCATATGAGATAAGCAGAACAATTGGACCAAACGTTAATCCAGAGAATGTAAAATATAAAGATGTATATGCTATAAAGGAATTGAATATAGGTTTTCCAGGAAAGTATGATACTTTAGAAGATATAAAACTTTGTAAAAATTTGAGGATATTAACAATAAATGGTGGAGGCGATAAATGGAAGCCATTAAAAAAAGAGGAAGACATTGATTTTTTATTATATGAGCAGGCACAAAAGTATCAAAAAGAATTATCAGATATAGTCCCAAGTTTGAAAAGAATAGAAATTTTTTCTTTTTCAAATTATTTGGAAAACTGTAATATTTCAAATTTTGATTTTTTAGCAAAATGCTGCAATATGAAAGTTATTAAGATTTACGATAGTACAGTTAGTGATTTCGGTTTTCTCAAAAATTGTTCAAAGGTAAAAGAAATATACTTATGGGGTAGCAATATAAAAGATGCAGATGATCTAAAATCGCTAAAGAATCTGGAAACGATATGCATATATGATACCCCTTTGTCAAAAGATGAAACTGAGGTAGAAAGCCTGTGTAAGGCATTTCCAAATGCAAAGATATTCATAAGTGAGGATAAGGTGCAGAATATTGACATAAAAGAGGAATAGGGAATACCAGGATAAAAATGATAGATTAAGAATTGTATATTAATTGTATTTTATAGCCATACTTTACTTTGAAAGGAATTAAAGTATGGCTATAAATATGGGTAAAAGAGATACATTTGCACAAAACGAAAGCATATCGCCCCGCCAGCTATACAGACTATACGTCTTTAATCTGCTTGGAGTCGGCACACTGGTGCTTCCAAACAATCTGGCGAAACTGGGAAAGTATGGTTTTATCTCAATCGCACTTGGTGTTTTCATGGCATGGCTATTTATGTGGATAGTAAGCGAGGTACGAGAACAGAAGAAAAGTATATATGACAGAAGCTTTGGTAAAACAACACATGCAAAAATGTTAATTTATGATTTAATTATTGTGATATACGAACTGTCACAGGCCGCATTTCTTGCATGGATATTTGTAAAGCTGATACGTGACAGCCTTATACCGGATGAGTCATTTACAGTTGTACTTCTTGTGATAATGGCAGTGTGCGCTTATGCGCTAAGTGGCGGAGTGGAGTGCCGTGCCAGGGTATACGAGGTAGTATTTTTCTTTGTGCTGATACCGCTTGCTGCTATGCTTTTGTTTGCGCTATCGGATGTGAGATTAGACTATCTGATGATTAAGGACAGAGTCGGTGTGGACTTTGGCATAGCGGATATATTTGCGGGCGCATACTATGTGTTTGCAGCATCCATTTCCGTGTTCAATATACTGTTTGTAAGGGAGCGCACTGCCTCACAGATACGATGGAGTGTGAGTAAAGCAATACTCACATATGCAGGCATTCTTTTTTTATTGTATGCAGTATTGCTTGGGAGCTTCGGAAAATATTCATTGTCAGAAATCGAGTTTCCGGCTGTCGTACTGATGAGTGATGTGCAGATAAAGGGAAGCTTCTTTAAGAGGGCAGATGCACTGATGCTGTCGGTGTGGTTTTTCACGCTGTTTTCAGTGCTCATTATGAGCCTTTATTATGCGGTTTTAAGATGTGAGAATTTTGCTGAAAATACGAGAGAAATTATATTTACATTTAATAAAAACCGGCATTCCTGTAGCAATAAGCAATTTGGCTCTGACAGACAGAAAAGTCATGACAAGGAAAAGAGCACTATGAGAAGCTGGTGCATCATTTTTGTCATAGCAGTCACAGTGACCTTAGCATATATTCTTGAAAGTGGAGATGAAATCGTGAAAAAATATCTTGGATTTTTAATGTGCATAGCGATACCGGTCATAGTAGTGCTGACGATAGGTCTCATGCTTACCGGCTGTAGTGCAGTGGAGCTTGAGGAGCGTTGCTTTCCGACACTTGCTGCGGTGGATGTTGTAGCTGTAGATACTGACGAAATAACCGATAAAGAAGTAACAGGTAAAGATGTAACTGATTACAAAGAATATGTTAGCCACAGAGATGATTTGGCAAATGAAAGTAGCGGATATATAGAGTTTTATTATAACATGGACAAATCCTATGAGCCCGAATATGCAGATGATATCAAAACAGCCGTGGACAGCTTCGAGGAGCGGCTGTCACAAAAAGCCGATACCAATCATCTGAAGGTGATATTAATAGGAAAAACGCTTAGAAATGATAAAGCAGCTTATGCAAGCTTCATGGAATACTGCAAGACATCCAAAAAATTTCCGAGAAACACATATGTGTGCATAGCAGATGATATAAACGATATCTTTGATAACATGGGTGATTATTATGAGCAGAAAATGAATAAGGAGAATCATGAGGATGGGGAACCGATAATTACACTTGGCACCTTATTGGATGACTATACGAATGAAACTCATGGAGCATGGTAAAAATTTCAAAAAGGATGAATAATCTTTTCAAATAAGGCAATACTTGTTTACATGAGAAAGAAAATAATAATAACAACCATAGCAATAATATCCCTTACGGCAGCGATAGCTGCAAAAAATCATACACCTGCCGCAAACACCAATAGTATAGCGTGTACAGCCGACATGCAAAAATCCATCGCCGGCAAAATCCTGCGTTTTCACGTGCTGGCAAACAGCGACAGCGAAGCAGACCAGAATGTGAAAAAGCAGGTGCGCGATGCAGTAGGGGCTTACATAGAGCCATATCTGCTGGAGTGCGAAAATATCGAAGAAACCAGAGCCACCGTAAATGACCATATGGACGAAATAATAGCGGTATCAAAGGAGACGCTTGCAGCAAACGGTTTTACATATGGCGCATCGGCAGAGCTTACACACACCGATTTCCCGGAAAAGACGTATGGGGACTATACATTTCCTGAGGGAAATTACGAGGCGCTTGAAATAACACTGGGCGATGGGGCCGGTCATAACTGGTGGTGTGTGCTGTATCCAAACATGTGCTTTAGGGGCAGTGTGTACGAGGTGGTGGAGGACGAAGCAAAGGAAAATCTTAAGGAGGTACTCACTCCGGACGAGTATGAGAGCATATTTGACAGTGGAAAATATGAAATAAAACTAAAAATCCTTGATATTTTCAGATAAAACAGTTAGTATATTCATGCTGAAAAAATATATTAAAAGAAAATATGTGATGACAAATTATTAAAGCGTGAATTAATTTAGATATGCAAGAGGATAAGGAGAAAAAAATGACAAAGGATGTAGTAGTATCATTAAAGGGCCTGCAGCTCGCACCGGACCAACAGTCGGATGCGGTAGAGGTGATTGCCCCGGGAGAGTATTATATAAGAAATAACAAGCACTATGTGCTTTTTGAGGAGATAATGGAGGGTGAGACCCAGACACTCAAAAATATGCTTAAATTCAATGACAATTATCTTGAGTTCACCCGCAAGGGACCTATGAGTGTACATATGATATTTGAGAAGGGAAAGAAAAACCTGACATATTATTATACACCGTTTGGAAGTATCCAGATAGGTATTGATGTCACAAGCATAGAGGTAAAGGAGACTGAGGACGAGATAAGGGCAGAGGTAAAGTATGCACTTGATGTCAACTATGAATTTGTAGGCGACTGTCACATCAATATAGCTGTGAAGAAAAAAGGCGCAGCAGTCAAAATTGCATAAAAGTCTGCCAGGCCTATGGGGTAAAAAATATATAAAGCATATAAAAAACAGAGCATGTGAGGATGAAAGTCATCCCACATGCTCTGTTTATGTACATGAAAATTAAATCATGATATTATTTCTGCTTAGCTTTTTTGGCAGCCTCTTTAGCAGCTTTTCTTTCAGCCTTTGCAGCCTCCTCAGCCTTGAGCTGTTCGTTGGCCTTGCTGTAGTTTTCTGCCATTCTTGCACGGAAGCCCTTTTTCTTCTTAGGCTTCTCAAGAGGTCCTCTGATACCGCGGACAGCTGTGATGTAGATACCGCTGACAGAAGCCTTAACCTCTTTCTTTAAAGGAATCTCATCAAAGATCTGCTCGTCTGCGATAAGAGACATGACTCTTGGTCCGACCTTGGCCTTGACTACAGGAAGCTTTGAGCGGCGCATAAGCTTTGGTGTCTGCTCAATAATCTGCTGTGGGAGACCGGCATCCTTTAGCTTCATACGCTTTTTGTCAATGATTAGCATATTGACTGTCTGTGATGCAGCAGCTATCTGTTCGTCCTGTTCTTCCTTTCTTTTTTGTGCTTTTTTACCGAGGATTGTTAATACTATAAATGCTACCACAAGCACTACTGCGATAACAATAAGTACGATTAATGCTGGATTCAAAACGTATCCCTCCTAAAAATTTGCTTATTTAAATTAATTCTATCAAATATGCTAAAAAAAATCAATCTTTATTGCAAGAATAGGTAAAACCGTAGTATAATAGAACTATATCTTGGAAAAACTCTTTAGAAGACGCAAAGGGGTATTTATTAATGAAGAAAATTGCTCTTCTGGCTGATGGCTGGAGAAGATATGTAATATATTCGTGGGTTGAGGGCATCATGGAAGGCTCTAAAGAGCTGGGACTGGATGTGTGCCTGTATTTTTACAACACCAACGGAACCTGGAGTCAGGATTCAAAGTTTAACAAAGGCGAGTATGCGCTGAACGATTTGCCTGATTTAAACAGCTTCGACGGAGTGGTATTTGACTGCACTAATACGACCAACCTGGATGAGATACAGTATATGGTCAGAAAGCTTCAGTCGGTAAATGTGCCGGTAGTGAGTATCGGGTATAAGGTTGATGGGTTTTACTATGTAGGCAACGATAATAAGAGGCTGTTTCGCAAGATAATGGATCATATGTACTATGCGCATGGCTGCAAAAGCTTTGTGTTTGCAGGTGGTCCGCCGTATCATTATGAGAACAGAATGCGTTTTGAGGCCTTCAAGGAGGCTTTAAGTGATTATGGCATACCACTTACAGCTGATATGTACATGTTTGGTGATTTTGATTATCAGACAGGTGTCAGGTATATGAGTGATTGGCACGAGAGCAAAAAGCCGTTACCGGATGTCTTTTTATGTGCAAATGACAATATAGCAGCAGGACTGTGTGCGACAGCAGAGGTTCTTGGATACAAGGTACCACAGGATTTTAAGGTTACAGGCTTTGACAATCTGGATAAGGCTGCGTATTTTAACCCACAGATTACAACAGTGGATCACAACAGGGGCAATATAGGCAGAAATGCTCTTGAGATATTTAAGGCGCTTTGGAATGGCACGGGCGATGCTTCTGATAAATACCTTGATTCTGAGTTTATCCCGGCTGAGAGCTGCGGATGCCCTAATACCGGCAGAGTGGATTATCGTAATTACATAAAGAATATTATCAAAGGCTCCGTTGCAAGAGAGCATGAGGAGGATGCAGTAATGATCCTCCAGAAAGAGCTCGAGGAGTGCAATGAATACTATGATTTGTTTGAGAGATACTCTGACTATATACAGAGCATGAAGTGTGACGGAGTGTATGTGGTCGGTGTTTCTGATCTGGCAGCTGCAAGGAACAATGCACACTTTAGGAAGCATGGCTATGATATTGACGACGAGGTTGTACTCTATGCGGATGACAAGGACAATGGAAAGCTTGAGTTTAAGAGTGTAAATGACCTTATGCAGTACATGCAGAGTGTAGATAAAAACACCTGCTATATGTATTGCTCGCTGCATTTCAGGGACGAGATAGTGGGCTATGTAATACTCAGGAATCCTGAGTTTTTGTACGACCATCCTGAGCAGTTTGATATACAGTCTGCCCTGCTCAAGAGGCTTGAGAATCTTTTTAAGCAAAAGGTACTTGAGAATACAAATAATGAGCTTAAGAATCTCTACAACCATGATGCGCTCACAGGCCTATACAATCGTGTGGCATGCAATGAGATGGTCATTCCTATGTTTGCTGAGCTTGAAGCTCAAAATGTCGGCTGCACCATAGTATTTCTCGATGTGGATGATTTCAAGGACATAAATGATACATACGGACACCAGTACGGTGACGAGCTTTTAAAGACTGTGGCGAGGGTGCTTGATGAGCAAAAGCCTGAGGGAAGTATGGTATATAGATTCGGTGGAGATGAATTTATCGTGTTTATCCCCGGGGACAGACATGACACTGCTGAGAAGTATATAAAGCGCGTGTATGATATCATGGAGCAGCACAGCCTGTTTATCAGTCACGGCATCATATATACGAGGCCGGGCAGTGGTAAGAGCTTTGACGATTATCTAGTAAGTGCTGACACAAAGATGTATCAGCTTAAGCAGCAGCGCAAGCAGAAAAAGGATAGCAATTTCTTAAAGGGAGTGGATATTTCATCCGTTCCTATGATGGTTGACAATAATATACAAATAATGGACAGGGAAGGTCATGTGTGCAGGGTATTTGATTTTTTAAAGCTGAATAATGTAAATTCAGTCCGTCTGCGCATATGGAATGAGCCTGATAAGGTGCCGGAGTCTAAGGGGTATTGCAGTCTTACATATGTTCTCGAGATGGCTCATGTCATTAAAAAATACAAAATGCATTTTCTGCTTGATTTTCATTATTCAGATTACTGGGCAGATCCGGGACAGCAGAATAAGCCTGATGCGTGGAAGAATTTAAGCTTTGATGAGCTGAAGGAGGCAGTGCACAAGTACACATATGATGTGCTATACAGATTAAAAATCATGGATTGTGCGCCGGATATGGTTCAGATTGGCAATGAAATAAGGAGTGGTATGCTGTTTCCGGATGGTGCAGTGCCACAGTACAGGCAGCTGGCTGCGCTTGTAAATGAGGGAATCAGAGCTGTCAGGGAGCTGCTCCCGGAGACAAAGGTCATGATTCATCTGGATCAGGGAGGCAGATATAACTGTATTATGCCTTGGTTTGATTCTATGTTTAATGCGGGCATGCTGCCGATTGACGCGATTGGCCTTTCCTTTTATTCGTTCTGGCATGGTACATTCATGGATTTGAAGGATACTATGAGCAGGCTCATAAAATTATATAATCTGCCGGTTTATATTGTGGAGACAGCTCATCCGTGGAGGCATTGCAAGGGAGATCATATCCCGAAGGAACTCATGGAGACTGCAGGCCTTGATGCAGGCAGCGCAGAGCAGAAGAAGTCTCTTGAAATAATCATGCAGATAGCAGCAGAGGTGTCAAAGGATACCGGAAAGACAGGTGTATACTACTGGGAGCCTGTCGGTGTGTCTGGTAAAGGCATGGGAACCTGGTTTGAGAATATGGGTATGTTTGACGAGCATGGCAGGGCTTTGCCGGGCTGGGATGCAATCAGGGACTTTGATCCGAAAAATCCGCCGATTAAAGAGCTTGACAAGTATATTGAATCACTTTATGAGTATGAAGAAACACCGGAGGTGGAGGATTTCATGAAGCTTCTTATGATTCATGGAAATCTAATCTCAAATCCTGAATTTAAGGATGGATTTAATAATTGGCAGATTGAGACAAGCCTCGAAGAAGGACAGTATACACTGGGTAAGGATGGAGTGTTTATCTCTTCAGATGCCAATTTTGACTATTCGATAAGCCAGACGGTGGATATTGAATATACCGGTGAGTATATAGCAGCGGTTGACTATAGAGGAACCAATACAACAGGTGTCGAGGTCGAGCTGTTTATGGATGTGGAGGATGAAAGCGGCGTTCATACATATACAAGCGACATTTTCCCGGATGATATCAGGTTTGTGACACATCTGCTTAAGCCGGTAAGGCTGCAAAAGAATGCCAGGGTGACAGTAGGGCTTAGGATGCATACTTCTCCGGTGTTTGCAAAGATAAAGAAATTTTCACTCGTTGTAATTTAACCTGATATGTGATATTGTAGACAGGTATAGTGTTTTGCGGATGCGTTTTTGCCGTGGCAGGGCATTGTACATATAAATAACATGACTTACAGATTTCAGGAGGATTCCAATGAGTGAGAAGAAGAATACAGGTAAGAAGGCAGTCATAGCAGTGATTGTGATTGCACTTATCGTGGTAATTATTGCGCTTGTTGCTGTAATAAGCGGCAAGAGCAAAAAGGGTGGCTCAAAGAGCGCAACAGAGGCAGGCACCGAGGCCGGCAGCGAGACGATGCGAAGCGGACAGTTTGACATAGACTACGCAAAGCAGGTTACAAAGCTTGCAGACTATTCAGGTGTTGCAATTACAGTCTCAAACGATTATGAGATAAACGATACAGCAAAGCAGAAATATCTGACCAATGTGCTTCAGTCATATGGTGCAGATGCGTACAAGCAGGTTACAGATCGTGATACAGTTGCAGATGGCGATTATGTCAAGGTTGATTACACAGGATATAAGGATGGCAAAGCATTTGATGGTGGCTCAGCTACAGATGTGATGCTTGATGTGACAAATAATAGCCAGGTCGGCGGTTCATCCTTTATTGATGGATTTACAAAGCCTATAATCGGAGCCAAGGTGGGTGACAAGGTTAAGGGTGACGTGACATTTCCTGAGGATTATGGCAATGACGACTTAAACGGACAGACAGTTACATTTGAGTATACAGTAAAGGGTATTTACTCAGCAGATCCTGTTGCACTTGCTGATATGACAGACGAGCAGGTCAACACAGTGTTTGGAAAGGCCGGAGTGACAACAAATGCCCAGCTTACCACACAGATTGAGAAAGATTTGAAGCAGCAGCTCTACAGCGCTGAGGTGGACAAGATAAAGAGCTACATGATTGACAACAGCACAGTTGAGATTCCTGATGAGTATCTACAGGCCAGACTCAATGAGTATATTGCTTCATTTACCAAGGAAAATGTCAAGGATGGACAGACACTTAAGAAATATTTAAAGTCCAACTACAACATGACAGTGGATCAGGCCACAGAGAAGTGGAAGGAGAAT
>ERZ812616.1200-NODE-1200-length-30008-cov-3.102661_pt1 | contig 30008 bp, 21 predicted proteins | sample MGYA00376249_ERZ812616 | MGnify/ENA primary metagenome ERZ812616 (study PRJEB26924, sample SAMEA4378265) | human gut metagenome | biome: human gut; feature: human-associated habitat; material: faeces | place: China | collected 2013 ...
CCACCCTTTAAAAATAAAAACAAATATGATGAAGAATCCGTTAAGAAGTTCATATAGCACAGAGGGGAGACGTATGGCGGGAGCCCGTGCTTTATGGCGTGCCAACGGCATGAAAGAAGAACAGTTCGGCAAACCGATTATAGCTATTGTGAATTCATTTACCCAGTTTGTTCCGGGACATGTGCATTTGCACGAGATCGGACAACAAGTGAAAGCGGAGATTGAAAAACTCGGTTGCTTTGCCGCAGAATTTAATACGATTGCTATCGATGACGGTATCGCCATGGGACACGACGGAATGCTCTATTCTCTTCCTTCCCGCGACATTATTGCAGACAGCGTAGAATATATGGTGAATGCCCATAAAGCTGACGCAATGGTTTGTATCAGTAACTGCGACAAGATTACTCCGGGTATGCTGATGGCTACGATGCGTTTGAATATCCCGACAATCTTTGTTTCCGGGGGACCGATGGAAGCCGGAAATCTGGACGGACGTGCACTCGACCTGATCGATGCAATGATCGAAGCTGCCGATGATTCTGTAAGCGATGAACAGGTAGAGAAGGTTGAACGTTCGGCTTGTCCGACCTGCGGATGTTGTTCCGGTATGTTTACTGCTAACTCGATGAACTGTCTGAATGAAGCGATCGGTCTGGCTCTTCCCGGTAACGGTACAGTAGTGGCAACACATGCCAACCGTACGCGCCTGTTTAAAAAGGCTGCCAAAATGATCGTGGATAATGCGTTCAAATATTATCGTGACGGGGATGATTCTGTATTGCCCCGTAGTATTGCCACCCGTCAGGCATTCCTGAATGCGATGTCACTCGATATTGCAATGGGAGGATCTACCAATACAGTCCTTCACTTATTGGCCATTGCCCATGAAGCGGAAGCTGATTTTACCATGAAAGATATAGATATGCTTTCCCGTAAAACTCCTGTTATCTGTAAAGTGGCTCCAAGCTGCTCCTATCATGTGGAAGATGTGAACCGTGCAGGAGGTATCATGGGTATCATGAATGAATTGGTAAAAGCCGGCCTGGTGGATGATTCGGTGAAGCGTGTGGACGGACTGACCCTGGGGCAGGCGATCGACCAATATTGTATCACATCCGTAAATGTAACGGAAGAAGCAATCAATATTTACAAAAGTGCTCCGGCACACCGTTTCAATCTGGTGCTCGGTTCACAGGAAAGCTATTATAAGGAATTGGATACAGACCGTACTGCCGGTTGCATCCGTGATGTGGAACATGCTTATGTAAAAGACGGTGGTCTGGCTGTTCTTTACGGAAATATAGCACAGGATGGTTGTGTAGTCAAGACAGCAGGGGTAGATGAAAGTATCTTCCGTTTTGCAGGTCCGGCAAAAGTTTTCGATTCGCAGGATGCCGCTTGCGAGGGCATCCTTAAAGACAAAGTCGTCTCCGGCGATGTCGTCGTTATCACCTATGAAGGTCCGAAGGGTGGACCGGGTATGCAGGAAATGTTGTATCCGACCTCTTATATAAAGAGTAAACACCTGGGAAAAGAATGTGCATTGATCACGGACGGACGCTTCAGCGGTGGAACATCAGGTTTGTCAATCGGACATATTTCTCCCGAAGCTGCTGCAGGCGGAGCGATTGGCTTAGTGAAAGACGGCGATATTATTGAAATTAATATTCCCGAGAGAACCATAAACGTAAAGGTAAGCGATGCCGAACTGGCAGAACGCCGCCAGGCAGAAGAAGCCCGCGGACCGAAAGCCTTTACACCTCCTTTCCGCCAGCGTACGGTATCGAAAGCACTGAAGGCATACGCCAAGATGGTTGCTTCGGCCGATAAAGGCGGTGTACGAATAGTAGAAGATTAATAAAACACCAAACACTATAATTTAGAGATGGATAAACAAAAGATAACCGGTTCGGAAGCTTTGCTGAAAGCGCTGATTGCTGAAGGAGTAGATACTATCTTCGGTTATCCGGGCGGGCAGGCAATTCCTATATACGATAGTTTATACGACTATAAAGATCAATTGAAACATGTTCTGGTACGCCACGAACAAGGTGCGACACATGCGGCTCAGGGATATGCCCGCGTTTCCGGTAAAGTGGGGGTAACGTTGGTTACTTCCGGACCAGGAGCAACAAATACCATTACCGGTATTGCCGATGCATTGATGGATAGTACGCCGATGGTTGTAATTGCCGGACAAGTTCCGTCTCCACTGCTGGGTACCGACGCTTTTCAGGAAGTCGACGTAATCGGTATTACACAACCAATAACTAAATGGGCCTATCAGATTCGTAAGCCGGAAGAAATAGCCTGGGCCGTATCCCGTGCTTTCTATATCGCATCGACGGGACGCCCCGGCCCGGTAGTACTTGACCTGGCCAAAGATGCACAAGTAGGTTTGGTGGATTATGAATACGAAAAGGTAAATTATATACGCAGTTATCAGCCGGAGCCGGATATCAAACAGGAACGTATTGAAGCCGCTGCCGCTCTGATCAATAGTGCAAAGAAACCGTTCTGTCTGGTAGGCCAGGGGGTTATCCTGGGTGGGGCAGAAGAGGAATTGAAAGCCTTCTTGGAGAAAAACGATATACCTGCCGGTTCGACCGTGTTAGGATTGTCGGCACTTCCTTCCGACTTCCCCTTACATAAAGGTATGCTTGGTATGCATGGAAATGTAGGACCTAACCGGAAGACAAACGAATGTGATGTGCTGATCGCTATCGGTATGCGTTTCGACGATCGTGTGACCGGCGATTTGAAGACCTACGCCAAGCAGGCAAAAATTATCCATTTGGATATCGACAACTCGGAAATCGGAAAGAATGTACCTGTTGATATAAAGGTATTGGGGAATGCAAAACATACCATTCCGATGATCACCTCTTTGCTGGAAGAACGGAAGCGTCCCGAATGGAATGCCGAGTTCGAGCCGGATGAAAGGGAAGAAGAAGAAAAAGTGATCCGTAAGGAACTTTTTCCTACCGAAGGGCAGTTGAAGATGGGAGAAGTAGTACGTAAAGTATCCGAAGCAACCGGCAATGATGCTATCCTGGTTACCGATGTAGGTCAAAACCAAATGATGGGTGTCCGTTACTTCAAATATAAGCAAACCCGTAGTGTGGTCACTTCAGGAGGTTTGGGTACGATGGGCTTCGGTCTTCCCGCTGCTATCGGAGCCAAACTGGGTGCTCCCGACCGTACGGTTTGTTTCTTTACCGGCGATGGTGGTATCCAAATGACTATCCAGGAACTGGGAACCATCATGCAGGAAGAACTGAATGTGAAGATCATCGTTCTTAATAATAATTTTCTCGGTATGGTACGCCAGTGGCAGGAATTGTTCTTCCAGGAACGTTATTCGAACACCATCATGAAAAATCCGGACTTTGTCGCGATAGCCAAGGCTTTCGGTATTGCTTCACGCGCTGTCGACAGCCGTGAAGAACTGGACGGTGCAATAGAAGAAATGCTTAACCATGACGGCGCTTACCTGTTGGTTGCCAAGGTGGAAACCTGTGGAATGGTATATCCGATGGTTCCGGCCGGAGGAAGCGTTACGAATATGATTTTAGGTGCTAAGTAAGGAGGAACAATTATGAATACGAAAAAATTATATACCGTTATTATCTTTTCAGAAAACACAGTAGGTCTTCTGAACCAGATAACCGTTATCTTTACGCGCCGGCAACTGAACATTGAGACGCTTTCTGTTTCTCCTTCCGCCATAAAGGGAATACATAAGTTCACAATTACTACCTTTGCCGACGAGGATATGATCGATAAGGTCGTTAAACAGATCGACAAGCGTGTGGATATTCTGAAAGCCTATTATAATACGGATGAAGACCTGGTTTATCAGGAAATAGCTCTTTACAAACTGAGTACCGAACTCTTTATTAAGATGGGTACGGTGGAAGACCTGATCCGTAAGTATAATGCCCGTATCCTCGAAATGAACGAGAGCTGTGTCGTACTCGAAAAGAGTGGTCATTATGATGAAACGCAAGCCTTGTTCAAAGAACTGAGTGAGACGATCGGCGTGTTACAATTCATCCGTTCCGGCCGTGTTGCGATTACGAAGAGTAAGGTAGAGCGTTTGAGCGATATGCTGTCCTCAATGGAAAAGAAGTTGCAGGACAAACATTAATACAAACAGAAGGACTTTGTCCCTTGTAAAAAAAGAAGAGTATGGAGAAGAACAAAGTAGGAGAATTTCATTTCGTAACCGAGTCTTATCTGATGGACTTTCGGGGTCGCATCACTATTCCGATGATCGGGACTTATTTGCTGCACGCCGCTTCCTGTCATGCCGCCGACCGTGGGTTCGGTTATAATGACATGACCGAAAGGCATACCGCATGGGTGCTTTCCCGTCTGGCAATCGAAATGACTTCCTATCCTGCTATGTCCGAGTCTGTAACCTTATATACCTGGGTCGATGAAGTCGGTAAGTTATTTACCAGCCGTTGCTTCGAACTGGTGAATGGCGAAGGTAAAACATTCGGGTTTGCCCGTTCCATCTGGGCAGCTATCGATGTGGAAACCCGCCGTCCGACCTTGCTCGATGTAGAAGGGTTGAGTGCTTATGTCACCGACCGTCCCTGTCCGATCGAGAAACCCGGTAAGATCTCCCCGGTAGAAAACAAGGTGCCCGGTGAGCCCTATCGTGTGAAATACAGCGACCTCGATGTGAATGGACATCTGAACAGTATCAAGTACATGGAACACCTGCTCGACCTGTTCGATATCAGTATGTTCCGTGAAAAAGAGATAAGCCGTTTCGAAATAGCTTATCAGTCTGAAGGAAAGTACGGTATGGAGCTAACCCTTCACAACCAGGAGATATCTTCGGACAAATACAACATGTCCATCTGTCACGAAGGCAAAGCCATCAGCCGTGCTGCTGTCACCTGGACATAACCGTAGGGGCGGGGTCTGCCGCCCATCACATAGAAATAAATTATTTTATATACATTCATTTTAATAGTAAAAAGAAAATGGCAGTAATGAATTTTGGCGGCGTTGACGAAAACGTAGTAACCCGCGAAGAATTTCCGTTGGAAAAGGCAAGAGAAGTATTGAAAGATGAAACTATCGCCGTGATAGGTTATGGCGTACAAGGTCCCGGCCAGAGCCTGAACTTGCGCGACAACGGTTTTAACGTAATTGTAGGACAACGTAAAGGTGGTAAGACCTGGGAAAAAGCCGTTGCTGACGGTTGGGTACCGGGCGAAACACTGTTCGATATCGAAGAAGCTTGCGAAAAAGCAACAATCATACAGTATCTGCTTTCAGATGCCGCACAGATTGAAGTATGGCCGCGTATCAAAAAATACCTGACTCCGGGTAAGGCTTTGTATTTCTCTCACGGTTTCGGTATTACTTATAAAGAACGTACAAACATCATCCCTCCTGCTGATGTAGACGTAATCCTGGTTGCTCCGAAAGGATCGGGTACTTCACTTCGTCGTATGTTCCTGCAAGGCCGTGGCTTGAACTCAAGCTACGCTATCTTCCAGGATGCAACAGGCAAGGCATGGGATCGCGTAATCGCACTGGGTATTGGTGTCGGTTCAGGTTACCTGTTCGAAACAACTTTCAAGAAAGAAGTATATTCTGACCTGACTGGCGAACGTGGTACTTTGATGGGTGCAATCCAGGGATTACTGCTTGCTCAGTACGAAACACTGCGTGAAAACGGTCACGAACCTTCTGAAGCATTCAATGAAACAGTAGAAGAACTTACTCAGTCGTTGATGCCGTTGTTCGCAGAAAACGGTATGGATTGGATGTATGCAAACTGTTCGACTACAGCACAGCGTGGTGCTTTGGACTGGATGGGCCCGTTCCACGATGCTACAAAACCGGTATTCCAGAAACTGTATAGCGAAGTTGCCTGTGGTAACGAAGCACAGCGTTCTATCGATACAAACAGTAAGCCAGACTACCGTGAAGGTCTTGAAAAAGAACTGGCTGCTCTTCGCGACAGCGAAATGTGGCGTGCAGGTGCTGTTGTTCGTAAACTTCGTCCTGAAAACAACTAATAATTGGTACGATAAATAAATATTAAACATCTTGCGATATAAAGCGGTAATCCGGCATGTTCTGGGTTGCCGCTTTTTCTTTCCCGTTACTAGCTTGTCAAAACGGTTGAAGAATGTATCTTTGTAAACGAGATTGTTAATAACTTAAAAAGATATACCATGAATAAGATCAATCTTTTCTTTCTCTTTTGCCTGTTAGCTGTTATTCCGGTCTTTGCTCAGGAGGATATCAGGATTACCCATGCTCCTTATCTGCAAAATCTAGGTGAAAATGAAGTGAGCATAGTATGGACTGTCAATAAACCATCCATTGGTTGGGTGGAGTTGGCACCGGATGACGGAACACATTTCTATCAGACTGAACGGTCTAAAACATTCAATGCGAAAAATGGAATAAAGCAGACATCTACTGTTCATGCCGTTCACCTGAAAGATTTGGAGCCCGGGACACGTTATCGTTACCGTATTTATTCACAGGAAGTGTTAAGTCATGTCGGTTGGAAGGTTATTTATGGAAATGTGGCGGCTACCGATGTATACGGGAAGCAACCGTTGACTTTTAAAACAAGCGATCATAATCGGCAATCAGTCAATTTTGCTATGGTAAACGATATACATGGTAAGAGTGATATGCTGGAAAAACTGGTTTCTTATTGTGATCTAAAGACTACTGATCTGTTTTTGTTCAATGGTGATATGGTTTCTATTTTCAATAGTGAGAAAGAGATCTTCGACGGATTTATGAGTAAGGCTACAGAACTGTTTGCTTCGGAGTTGCCGATGTACTATACGCGTGGGAATCATGAAACGCGCGGTTCTTTTGCTACAGCTTTTCAGGATTATTTTTCACCCGGACAAGATCATATTTATTATATGTTCCGTCAGGGACCGGTATGTTTTGTTATTTTGGATTCCGGAGAGGACAAGCCGGATTCCGATATAGAATATTCCGGAATAAATGCCTATGATGAGTACCGTACCGAGCAAGCCGAGTGGTTGAAGAAGGTGCTTGAAAGTAAGGAATATAAAGATGCTCCTTTTAAAGTTGTTGTTTGTCACATTCCCCCGTTTGGAGGTTGGCATGGCGATCAGGAAGTGACTGAGAAGTTCATCCCGTTATTGAATAATGCCGGTGTCGATATAATGCTTTGTGGGCATCTTCATCGATATATACGGAATGAAGCCAAGGACGGTGTGAAATTTCCAGTTATTGTAAACTCCAATAATACGGTATTGAAAGCTGAAGCTCAAAATAATAAACTGAGTATAAAGGTGCTTGATCAGGATGGAAAAGAGGTTGATAAACTGATTATAAATAAGTAAAGACTGAACCCGGATATAAAAGATCCCCGACAGACTGTATAGGTGTTACCCTATTAGTACATAATATAGAGTTTAAGTAAACGGATTCATCTGAAAAAGTATTTTAGGTAATGAATTGTAGATTCATCTGTGCTTGTGCTTTCATTTTATAATGAAATAAGTGTAAAAAATATCGTTTTATATTTGGTGGTTAAAAAAAAGGCTGTATCTTTGCAGCGTTAAATAAGAAAAGACAATGAAACAGAACATAGCAAATAGTCTCATTATTTCTCTAAACATTATTCTACTCTGGGAACGGGATAGGAAGTGAGACTGTACGTGCTTTTCTGATGCATGAAGATATTAAAGAGCCTTTCTCACTTCCTTGTGAGAAGGGCTTTTTTTATGGATACAAACAAGAATATAAACAAATTTAAGAGTATAAGATTATGTCAGACAGATTATTTATTTTCGACACCACGTTACGTGATGGTGAGCAAGTGCCGGGTTGCCAGTTAAACAGTATTGAAAAGATTCAGGTAGCCAGAGCACTCGAAGAGCTGGGCGTGGATGTGATTGAAGCCGGTTTCCCTGTGTCGAGCCCGGGCGACTTCAATAGTGTGGTTGAGATATCCAAAGCCGTTACATGGCCTACTATCTGTGCGTTGACCCGTGCTGTCGAGAAAGATATCGATGTGGCTGCCGAAGCATTGAAGTATGCTAAACGCGGACGTATCCATACCGGTATCGGTACTTCCGATTATCATATCCGTTATAAATTCAATTCCAACCAGGATGAAATTCTGGAACGTGCTATCGCAGCTACGAAATATGCTAAACGGTATGTGGAAGATATCGAGTTTTATTGCGAAGATGCTGGACGTACTGATAACGCCTATCTGGCGCGTGTTGTTGAGGCCGTGATCAAAGCGGGTGCCACAGTTGTAAATATTCCTGATACGACCGGTTATTGTCTGCCTGACGAATATGGTGCAAAGATTAAATACCTGATGGAACATGTGGACGGCATACAGAATGCGATTATCTCTACACACTGTCATAATGACCTGGGTATGGCAACAGCAAATACCGTGCAGGGTGTCCTGAACGGAGCACGCCAGGTGGAAGTAACCATCAACGGTATCGGCGAACGTGCCGGAAATACTTCCCTGGAAGAAGTCGCAATGATTTTCCGTAGCCATAAAGAACGTGGTATCGAAACCAATATTAATACAACTAAGATCTACGGTATCAGCCGTACGGTTTCCAGCCTGATGAATATGCCGATTCAGCCCAACAAGGCAATCGTCGGACGTAATGCGTTCGCTCACTCTTCCGGTATCCACCAGGACGGCGTATTGAAGAACCGTGAAAGCTATGAGATCATCGACCCGAAAGATGTCGGCATCGACGATAACGCCATCGTGCTGACTGCCCGTAGCGGACGTGCTGCCCTGAAACATCGTCTGAGTGTCTTAGGTGTGGAACTGAGCCAGGAAAAGCTGGACAAGGTATATGAAGAATTTCTGAAACTGGCTGACCGCAAGAAAGATATCAACGATGATGATGTATTGATGTTGGCAGGAAAAGACCGTACAGCTACACATCGCATCAAACTGGATTACCTGCAGGTGACTTCCGGTGTCGGTTTAAAGTCTGTTGCCAGCGTATGTCTGGATATCGCCGGCGAGAAGTTCCAGGCTGCAGCAGCCGGTAACGGTCCGGTAGACGCTGCTATCAAAGCGGTCAAATCTATTATCCATCGAACGATGACCATCCAGGAATTTCTCATTCAGGCTATTAATAAAGGTAGCGACGACATGGGTAAGGTGCACATGCAGGTGGAATACGATGGAAACAACTACTATGGCTTTGCTGCCAATACCGATATTATCGCAGCTTCGGTAGAAGCCTTTATCGACGCAATCAATAAGTTCGTAAAATAACATAATACATAATTAGCAATGAGCAAGACATTATTTGAGAAGATTTGGGAGAAACATGTGGTGGACACACTGCCCGACGGAACGATCCAGTTTTACATCGACCGTCTGTTCTGCCATGAAGTAACCAGTCCGCAGGCATTTGCGGGGTTACGTGCCCGTGGTCTGAAACCATTCCGTCCGGAACAGATTACTTGTATGCCGGACCATAATATTCCGACATTGCACCAGGAGAAACCGATCGAAGACCCGGTTTCCAAGAATCAGGTAGATACGCTGGAAAAGAATGCTAAGGATTTCAATCTGACTTATTACGGATTACAACATCCGAAGAACGGTATCATCCATGTGGTAGGTCCGGAAACAGGTCTGACACAGCCGGGTATGACGATTGTTTGTGGCGACTCTCACACTTCCACTCACGGGGCCATGGGAGCCATCGCTTTCGGTATCGGTACCAGCGAAGTGGAAATGACATTGGCTACTCAGTGTATTATGCAGCGTAAGCCGAAAACGATGCGCATCACCATCGACGGAAAACGTAAACCAGGCGTGACGGCAAAGGATTTTGCTCTTTATATCATCAGTAAAATGACAACAGGAGGTGCAACGGGTTATTTCGTTGAATATGCTGGCGAAGCCATCCGCAATACAACGATGGAAGAGCGTCTTACCATCTGTAACCTGTCTATTGAAATGGGTGCCCGTGGCGGTATGATTGCTCCGGACCAAGTCACTTTCGATTATCTGAAAGACCGTGAATTTGCTCCCCGTGCCGAAGCGTGGGAAAAGAAACTGGCTGAATGGCGTGAATTATACAGCGATCCGGATGCTCAGTTCGATAAAGAGATCGTGTTCCATGCGGAAGACATCGACCCGATGGTGACTTACGGAACGAATCCGGGCATGGGCATGGGCATCCGCGAAAGCATCCCGACTATGGAAAGCGTAGACGAGGCTGGTCGCATCTCTTATAAAAAATCGCTTGACTATATGGGCTTTACTGCCGGTGAACCTGTATTAGGCAAGAAAATAGATTACGTATTCCTGGGAAGTTGTACGAATGGGCGTATCGAGGATTTCCGTGCTTTCGCCTCTTTGGTGAAAGGAAAGAAGAAGGCCGACGATGTGATTGTATGGCTGGTTCCCGGTAGCTGGCAGGTAGAACGTCAGATTCGTGCGGAAGGTATCGATAAGGTTCTGACAGAAGCCGGTTTTGAATTGCGTCAGCCGGGTTGTTCGGCTTGTCTGGCAATGAATGAAGACAAGGTGCCGGCTGGTAAATATGCCGTATCTACTTCCAACCGTAACTTCGAAGGTCGTCAGGGACCCGGTGCACGCACAATCCTGGCCGGTCCGTTGGTTGCAGCGGCTGCCGCAGTAACGGGAAAGATCACCGATCCGAGAGATTTAATGTAATAAGATTACGAACTGAAAAATCAAAAGAACGAAATGAAAGAAAAATTCACGATAGTAACATCCACCTGTGTACCTCTTCCTCTGGAAAATGTAGACACAGACCAGATCATCCCGGCCCGCTTCCTGAAAGCCACCACACGCGAGGGCTTCGGCGATAATCTTTTCCGCGACTGGCGTTATGACAAGGCGGGCAATCCTAATCCGGACTTTGTACTGAATCAGAATACGTATAAAGGCGAGATCCTGGTAGCCGGAAAGAACTTCGGTAGCGGTTCGAGCCGCGAGCACGCTGCCTGGGCGATTGCGGGATATGGTTTCCGTGCGGTTGTCAGCAGTTTCTTTGCCGATATCTTCAAGAACAACTCGATGAACAACGGGCTTGTTCCGGTTGTTGTTTCTCCTGAGTTCCTGGCAGAGATATTCGCATCTGTCGAGACTGATCCGAAAGCGACGCTGACGATCGATCTCCCTTCGCAGACGATAACCAACAACGCAACCGGTAAAAGCGAATCCTTTGACATCAACGCATATAAGAAAGACTGTCTGGTAAACGGTCTTGACGATATCGATTACCTCTTGGCTAATAAGTCCAAAATAGAATCGTACGAAGCAAACAGAAAGTAAGATGGTAGAAATAATGGATACAACCCTTCGGGACGGGGAACAGACATCGGGCGTCTCCTTCGCGGCTCATGAAAAACTCAGCATCGCACAAATGTTGTTGAGCGATTTGGGAGTGAACCGTGTAGAGGTAGCCTCGGCACGTGTATCGGACGGAGAGTTCGAAGCCGTGAAGCGTGTGGCTGCCTGGGCCGAACGTACCGGAAATCTGCATAAACTCGAAGTCTTGGGTTTTGTAGATGGCGACGCCTCGCTCAACTGGATCGAATCGGCCGGTTGCCGTGTGGTAAACCTACTCTGTAAAGGTTCGTATAAACACGTAACCGAACAACTCCGCAAATTGCCTGAACAGCATATTGCAGATATCCGTTCTGTTGTATCGCTGGCTACCGAAAAAGGTATTGATGTAAATATTTATCTGGAAGACTGGTCGAACGGGATCAAGAACTCTCCCGATTATGTATTCCTCTTGGTCGATGCGTTGAAAGACCTTCCCATCCGCCGTTTTATGCTGCCTGATACATTGGGTATTCTGAATCCAGGAAATACATACGATTTCTGTAAGCAGATGGTGGATCGTTATCCTGACCTGCATTTTGATTTCCATGCCCATAACGATTACGACCTGGCTGTGGCTAATGTCTACTCGGCTGTGCGGGCTGGAATACACGGTGTACATACCACTATCAACGGCTTGGGGGAACGGGCAGGAAACGCACCGCTCAGCAGTGTGATCGCTGTAATAAAAGATCAACTGGGAGGGGAAACTCCTGTCAGAGAAGAAAAGATAAATGCCGCGAGTCGCCTGGTAGAAACCTATTCCGGTATTCATATTGCCCCGAACCGTCCGATCATCGGAGAGCATGTCTTTACACAATGCGCCGGTGTACATGCCGATGGCGACAGCAAAAATAATCTGTATTGCAACGACCTGATCCCCGAACGTTTCGGACGTGTACGCGAATATGCACTCGGAAAAACATCCGGTAAAGCCAATATCCGTATGAACCTGGAATCGCTCGGAATAGATGTCGACGATGAATCCATGCGTAAGATCACCGAGCGCATCATCGAACTCGGCGACAAGAAAGAAATGGTAACTACCGAAGATCTGCCTTATATCATCAGTGATGTCCTTCACCATGATACGATGACAGATCAACGTATCCGTATATTAAATTATTCATTATCTTTGGCACAGGGACTGAGGCCTGTAGCTACGCTGAAGATCGAGATCAACGGCGAGGCTTATCAGGAATCGGCTTGTGGTGACGGACAGTATGACGCATTTGTTCGTGCCCTTCGTAAGATCTATTCGGATCTGGGGCGTCCGTTCCCGATGCTGACCAACTATTCCGTGTCTATTCCTCCCGGCGGTCGTACCGACGCTTTCGTACAGACGATCATCAGCTGGAATTTTGCCGGAGTAGACTTTAAAACCCGCGGCCTCGATGCCGACCAGACAGAAGCCGCCATCAAGGCAACGCTGAAGATGCTGAATAAGATCGAACAATAATTATAGGAGGTATTAGTTATGAACAAAAGATTGACCATTGCGCTCGTAGCGCACGATAACCGTAAAGCAGACATGGTAGAATGGGCTGTACACAACGCAGAATTCCTTTCTCATCATCATTTGGTATGTACCGGAACGACCGGTGGACTGATACGCAACGCTTTCGACGAGAAAGGCGTAGGTGCTGAAATTACTTGTATGCATTCCGGTCCGTTGGGCGGAGATGCCGAAATAGCAGCAATGGTAGTACGCAAGGAAGTGGATCTGGCGATCTTCCTGATCGACGACCTAAATCCGCAGCCTCACGAAGCCGACATTCAGATGTTGCTTCGCCAGTGCCGTGTTCATAACGTGCCCATCGCTTGTAACCGTTACAGTGCAGACCTGATGATTACGAGCACTCTGTGGGATGACGACAGTTATGTCCCCACGGAACCCAAATATGTGCTATTTAAAAGAGACTAAAAGAACAATTATTTATATGAAATTAAACATCGCAGTCCTTCCCGGCGACGGTATCGGTCCCGAGATTGTAGAACAAGGCATGAAAGCCGTAAAAGCTATATGTGAGAAATATGGCCATGAATTAAGTTATAAACATGCTTTAGTGGGAGCCGTTGCCATCGATGAAACAGGCAATCCGTATCCGGACGAAACGCATGAGCTCTGTATGCAGAGCGATGCTGTTTATTTTGGTGCGATCGGTTCTCCGAAATACGATAATAACCCGTCTGCCAAGGTTCGTCCCGAACAGGGATTGCTGGGTATGCGTAAGAAACTGGGACTTTTTGCCAATATCCGCCCGGTGACGACATTCCCTTCGTTATTGCATAAGTCGCCTCTTCGTGCCGAATTGATCGAAGGAGCAGACTTTATGTGTATCCGCGAATTGACAGGAGGTATGTATTTTGGTCGTCCGCAAGGTAGAAGCGAAGATGGTAATACGGCATACGACACTTGTGTTTATACCCGCGAGGAGATCGAGCGCATTGTTCGTCTGGCTTACCAGTATGCACAAAAACGTCGTAAGAAAGTAACCGTGGTCGATAAGGCGAACGTATTGGCAACTTCCCGCCTATGGCGTCAGGTTGCACAGGAAATAGAAAAAGAATATCCGGATGTGGAAACCGAATATATGTTTGTGGACAATGCTGCGATGCGTCTGGTTCAGTGGCCGAAGAGTTTTGATGTGATGGTGACTGAAAATATGTTCGGTGATATCCTGACAGATGAAGCGTCTGTGATTACAGGTTCACTCGGAATGTTGCCTTCGGCCTCTATCGGTGTGCATACTTCTGTATTCGAACCGATCCACGGCTCTTATCCGCAAGCTGCCGGAAAGAATATCGCAAACCCGTTGGCCACTATCCTGAGTGCCGCCCTGATGTTTGAATATGCTTTCAATCTGATGGAAGAAGGTGCTTTGATCCGTGAAGCTGTTGCCGCCTCTATGGATGCCAATGTTGTAACGGAAGATATAGCTGAAAACGGTAAAGCCTATAAGACAAGTGAAGTAGGGGATTGGATTGCTGACTATATCGTAAAGAAATAATTTATAGTAGGATCTTTTTTATAGGGGCGGTTTGTAAACCGCCCTTTTTAGTTTAACCCGTTTATTTCGTCATCTTCATCAACTCCTCGATGACTGCCGGGTCGTAACCCATTTCGAGTGCTTTTTGAAAGTCGTTGGCGGCAGACTCCTTTTCGTATTGGGCCAGTTTGACTTTACCTCTTAATACATATAAGGAAGCACCGGGTGTGCTTTCAGCAAAAATTTTGCTGATATCGGCCATGGCCCGCGCATTCTTTCCCATCATGAAGTAGACATCGGCCCGTCCTTCATACAGAAGCCAGTCGCGAGGCATCTGGCTAATCAGGTAATTGAATATCTTTTCACTTTCATCATAATTACCGCGCATCTTCTCCAGAATGGCATGTCCCAGGCGGGCACGTACCGACTTTTCGTTGATCTCCAATATTTTGTCGAAATCCTGTTCAGCCCAGATATAATTCTTTTTTTGTATATAGATCAATCCCCGGCAATAAAGAGCCTCTTCGTTTGTCGGTTCTTCGATGAGGAGGGCGTTGTAATCGTTCAAAGCCTTTTCCGTTTCACCCATTTCGGAGTATAACGAAGCACGGTTTTCGAGGATTGTCGGGTTATTGGGGCGTCCGCTGAGTGCTGCCGTATAGGAAAGCAGAGCATCTTCCAGTTTGCCCTGTCGGCGTTGTATACTTCCCAGGTTGGTCAGTAACGCGTAGTTCATCGGGTTACCAGGCTCTTTGCGCATGGCCGAGCGCAGACTTTCTTCGGCAGATACCAGATCTTTCTTGTCGAGGAAATCGTAACTCTTTTCAATCAACTCTTCGTAAGATTGAGCGTAACTGCTTGCTGCCATCAATAGGAAGACAATGAATATTGGAAGTAGTCTCATTCTGTTGTTTTTATCTGTTATTTGGAATGGATACAAAGCTACGTAAATATATTGTTCGGGCGCCGGATTAAAAAAACTTTATACCTTTGCCACATTTTATAAGACTTTTGGGGACTTTGATTGTTATAAGATAAAAGTGTTTAATTAAAAATGATAGATTTATGATATTATTAGATGTGTTGGCGTCCAATCCGAGATTGGAAGGTTTTATTAATTCCCTGATAGAGCAGGGCAGTCATTTAGGGTGGACAATAATCAAAGCTGTAATCGTATTTATTGTAGGGCGGTTTATTATCCGGATGATAAACAAACTCGTTCGTCGTATTCTAACCAAGCGTGACTTCGATCCGTCGGTGAAGACCTTTGTCGGAAGTCTTGTCAATGTCACCTTGATGGTGTTATTGATCATCTCGGTCGTTGGTGCACTGGGGGTACAGACAACATCGTTCGCTGCGCTGCTGGCTTCTGCCGGTGTTGCCATCGGTATGGCTTTGAGCGGAAACCTGTCGAACTTTGCAGGCGGACTGATCATATTACTTTTCAAGCCTTATAAGGTAGGCGATTATATCGAGTCGCAAGGTGTGGGAGGTACGGTAAGGGAAATTCAGATTTTCCATACGATCCTGCTCACGGCAGACAATAAAAATATTTTTATCCCTAACGGTGCGCTGAGCAGCGGTGTCGTTACCAACATCGGTAATGAACCGACCCGTCGTGTAGAGTGGACTTTCGGAGTCGATTACGGCAGCGATTTTAATCATGTTAAAAGTGTGATCGAGTCTGTATTGGCAAAGGATGCACGTATAATGAATGAACCGGCTCCCTTCATCGCTTTGAGTGCGCTGGCCGGCAGTAGCGTGAATATCGTAGTGCGTACCTGGGTGAAAAGTACCGATTACTGGGGCGTTTATTTTGATACCAATAAGGCTATTTATGAAACATTTAATGCGGAAGGTATCGGTTTCCCGTTCCCACAACTTACCGTACATCAGGCAAAAGACTAACTTGTCCTTAAAATAAATCTTTTTGTTCAATAATCGCTGGATTTGGTTCGGTGAGGATATATTCTTAAAAAAGTAGAACAAAAAGATTTATCTTTGTCTTTCAGAAAATTTATTGAAGTGTATTGATTTGTATAAAAATATGTAGAACTTTATTTTGTTACTTTAGTATTAATTATTTGGTTATAAAAAATGAAAAAGGCTCGCCATTAGTGGACGAGCCTTTTTTCTCATGAGTTCAGGCGGTCTACCGTTTTCACTCCTTTGACGGCTTTTATTTTTTTGACCAGCATATTCAACGAATGGGTATCCCTTACCAGTACGGCGAAGTTCCCCTGGAAGATACCGTCTACCGAGTCGATATTCAGCGAACGGAGCGTAACATTGTTTTCTTTCCCTATCACAGAGGTAATGTTTGTTACGATCGTGATATCGTCACGCCCGATCACCCGCAATGTGACGATGTAACCATTATCTCCTTTTCCACTCCATTTGGCCCGGATAATACGATAACCGAAACGGCTGAACATCTCCTGTGCATTCGGACAATCCAGACGGTGTATCTTGATACCTTGTGTAGAAACAAATCCGAAAACATCATCCCCATAGATCGGATTACAACATTTGGCTAGTTTGTATTCTATGCCCGTCAGATTCTTATCGATCACAAGCACATCCTTGTTCGTGGATATCTCTTCCACTTCGGTGGTCTTGATATACTCTTCGGCACTACGCACTTCCGAGCGTTCGTTCGCTTCGGTTTCTTTCCGTACATATTCCTGGTATTCGTCAATCACGTTGTTGGCATCCAGCCGTTCTTCCGCTATTTCAATATAGAAGTCGGTGACGGTCTTAAACCCTTTTTTCTTGATGTAACGCATCAGGTAAGGTTCGTCCATTTCGATCTTCCGGTTCTTGAAACGCCGTTGCAGCATTTCCTTGGCAAAGTCGACCGCTTTGGCCGTCTCTTCCCTCAGTGCCTGCTTGATCTTTACCCGGGCTTTGGAGGTGACGACGATATTCAGCCAGTCGCGTTTCGGCGACTGCGTAGGGGAGGTGACGATCGAAACCGTATCTCCGTTATGAAGTACATATTTAATAGGTACGTTCTTCTCGTTTACTTTGGCCGACACACATTTACTACCCAACTTCGAATGGATGGCAAAGGCAAAGTCGAGCACAGTAGCCCCTTTGGCCAGTTTGATCAGTTCGCCGGTAGGAGTGAAGACATATATCTCGTCTTTGTACAGGTCCATCTTGAAGTCCTGCATCAGGTCGAGCGGATTATTCTCTTTCTCTTCAAGGGCTGCACGGACAGTGTTGAGGAACTCATCTAGTCCGCTTTCGGCTTTTACCCCTTTGTATTTCCAGTGGGCGGCCAGTCCTCTCTCGGCAATCTCGTCCATACGGCGGGTACGGATCTGTACTTCCACCCATTTGTTTTGTGGGCCCATTACTGTGATGTGGAGGCTTTCGTATCCATTCGTCTTCGGGATCGATATCCAGTCTTTCATACGGTTCGGGTTAGGCTGGTACATATCTGTTATGATCGAGTAGACCTGCCAGCAGTCTGAACGCTCCTTTTCCAAAGGTGTATCCAGTACGACACGGATAGCGAACAAGTCATAAATCCCTTCAAACTCAATTTTTTGCTTTTTGAGCTTGTTGTTGATGGAATGGATTGACTTCGTACGTCCTTTGATATCGAACTTCAGACCCATTTCCTGCAACTTCTTCTTGATAGGAGAGATAAACTCGGCAATATAGATATCGCGCGAACGTTTCGTCTCGTTCAGCTTTTTCTTGATGAAATCGAACTGCTTCGGATCGGTATATTTCAGTGACAGGTCTTCCAGTTCGCTTTTGTATAATCCCAGACGATGAGCCAACGGAGCATACAGATACGATGCTTCGGTAGCCAACCGCAAACGGTCGTCTTCCTTTAGCTGTTTACCCAGGCGCATCAGGCAAAGACGATCGGCAATCATGATCAGTATCACCCGTACATCTTCCGCAAAGGAAAAGAGCAGGTGATGGAAGTTCTCGGAATTGACAGCCGTATTGCGTGCATACAGATCGGATGTTTTCAATAGCCGGCGGATAATCAGTGTCACATCTTCATCGAATGTTTTTTCTACTTCTTCCAGCGTCACTACTTTTTTCAGCACAGGGCGGTAGAGTAGGAGTGCGATCACAGAAGTTCGTTTCAGGCCGATTTCCGTTGTTGCGATCAGGGCGGTATTTATATTGCGGATCAGACCGTTGATGCCGTTCTTGTCCCTTCCGTAACAGTCGAGGGCGACAACACGCTGCATCAATTCTTTCATTTTTCGTATATCCTCTTTCTGTAAAAAGGAATAAAGGCTACGTACCAATTGTCTGTATTTCGAGAAGAAATCTTTTCTCTCCTCCTCAGTAAAGAACGGTTGTATATCCATAGTTGCGTCTCTTTTTTTACTGCCCATTTGAGGACAGGCCGTAAAACATACTGTAAAAGTATCTTTTTTCTCCGAATATCAACTATAATCTAAGGGTATTTTTATACATTTGCGAGAAGGATAGGCCCGGAAGGGGCCGAAATGGATAAGAATACTAATTTAAAAAGATATGCTATGTTAAACGCAAACGATTTAAAACAGCTGGCGGATAAAGGGATCAGCGAACAGCAGATTGAAGAACAGTTAGCTTGTTTCGTAAAAGGCTTTCCTTACCTTGAGATTGCCGCTTCGGCTTCGGTAGAAAAAGGAATAATGGTTGTTTCGCAGGAAGCTCAGGCCACCTATATGGAGGCCTGGGATGCTTACCTGGCTAAAAATAAAAGAATCCTTAAGTTCGTTCCGGCGTCGGGTGCAGCCAGCCGTATGTTTAAGAACCTCTACGAATTCCTGTCTGCCGACTATGACGTGCCGACGACTGACTTTGAAAAGAAGTTCTTCAACGAGATCAACCGTTTTGCTTTTTATAATGAATTGAATGCCGCTTGTGTGAAAAATGACGGAAAAGACATTCCGGCACTTGTTGCATCAGGCAACTACAAAGCGGTCGTATCGAATCTGCTGGATAGCAAGGGGCTGAACTACGGACAGTTACCCAAAGGCTTGCTTCTGTTCCATAAGACTGCCGATAAGGTACGCACTTCTATGGAAGAACATCTGGCCGAAGGTGCCATGTATGCAAAGAACAATGCCGGCGAAGTAAATATCCATTTCACCGTTTCTCCCGAACATAAAGCCTTGTTTGAAAAACTGGTGAATGAAAAGAAGCACGAGTACGAAGAAAAGTTCTCCGTAGCCTATGATATTTCTTTCAGTGTGCAGAAACCGAGCACTGACACGATCGCTGCGGATATGGAGAACAACCCTTTCCGCGACAAGAACGACAAACTGTTGTTCCGCCCCGGCGGTCATGGTGCACTGATCGAAAACCTGAACGATATAGATGCTGATGTCGTATTCGTAAAGAACATCGACAATGTGGTTCCCGACAGTTTCAAATGTTCGACCGTAATCTTCAAGAAAGTGATTGCCGGTGTACTGGTAACATTGCAGGAACGTATCTTCAATTATCTCGATCTGATCGAGACAGGTAAGTACACCCACGACCAGGTGGAAGAAATGATCCATTTCCTTCAGTACGATCTCTGTGTGAAGAACCCGGAAATGAAATTGCTGGAGGATGCCGAACTGATCCTTTATATTAAAGGTAAGTTATTGCGTCCGCTGCGTGTTTGCGGTATGGTGAAGAATGTAGGTGAACCGGGTGGCGGTCCGTTCCTGGCAGTTAACCCGGACGGGACTATTTCGTTGCAGATACTGGAAAGTTCGCAGATCGATTTGAAAGATCCGGCTAAGAAAGCTATGTTTGAACAAGGTACCCATTTCAACCCGGTTGACCTGGTATGTGCCTTGAAGAACCATAAAGGAGAAAAATATAATTTACCGGAATATGTTGACAAGAATACCGGCTTTATCTCTTACAAGAGCAAGGATGGCCGCGATTTGAAAGCATTGGAATTGCCCGGTTTGTGGAATGGCGCTATGAGCGACTGGAACACAGTCTTTGTAGAAGTTCCTATCGAAACATTCAACCCGGTAAAAACAGTGAACGACTTATTACGTCCCGAACATCAGTGATTGGGTCGATGCCATAATAAGAATAAGGTTTAATAGAAGAAAGGCGGACTCGTGAGGGCCCGCCTTTTATTCTTATATTTTCGGAAGTTCCCACGGAGCGCGATATTCCTTACACAGGTATTTATCTGCTTCGGCATCATGGAAACTGGTGCCGTCCCACGATAGTTTCTTTCCAGTGCGATAGGCGATATTTCCCAGTTGCGAGAATTTGGCGATATGGGCACCGATCTCAATACTTGCATTACAGTTGCGGTTGCGTGACTTGATACATTCCAGATGATTTTTGACATGCAGGTTCAGACCACCTTCACCATAGGCCTTCTTCAGGGCTACGGCCTCCATTCGGGCTTTACCGCTTACTTTTTCAGGAATCACTTCCCAGCCGCCACGGTCGATTACTAATGTACCGTTTTCACCCACGAAACCGAGTCCGTGGTTACGTCCGTAAGCGCCGTCGTCTATTCCGATGGCATGATCCCACATAACGGTGAAATCATCGAAAGTATAAATCGTTTGGAGCAGGTCGGGTGTTTCGCAGGCATCGTCCGGATAGCCGAATTTGCCGCCCGATGCCATGATAGAATTCGGAGCCGTCACATTCATTCCGTAAAGTGCATAGTCTAATAGGTGAACGCCCCAGTCCGTCATCAGTCCTCCGGCATAATCCCAGAACCAGCGGAAAGTAAAATGGAAACGGTTGCGGTTGAACGGACGCTGAGGAGCCGGACCGAGCCACATATCGTAATCGACACCTGCCGGAACAGGTTCGTCGGCAACGACCGGGATCGACGGGCACCATCCCTGATAAGAGAACACCCTCACGGTACGGATCTTGCCCAGTTGTCCGCTATGCACGAAAGCCATCGCATCCTGCCAGTGCGGATCGCTGCGCTGCCATTGGCCTACTTGTACCACACGGTTGTATTTTTCGGCGGCACGTACCATGATGTTACATTCTTCGATACTGTTGCCCAGCGGCTTCTCGCAGTATACATCTTTCCCGGCTTCACAGGCGGCTACCATCTGAAGGCAGTGCCAATGGTCGGGCGTACCTACGATAACGACGTCTACATCCTTGTTGTCGATCAGCTTCCGCCAGTCTTTGTAGAGGTGTTTTACCTTCTTTCCGGTCAGTTTCTGCGTCTCGGCAGCCCTGTCGTTTAACACTTTTTCATCAATATCGGCCAGTGCGATACATTCTACTTCCGGATTACGGAGGAAGGCCTGTAAATCTGAAAAGCCCATCCCCTTGCAACCGATCAGGCCGACACGGATTTTGTCGTTGGCACCCACCGGATTACCTCCAGCTTTAATAAAGAAAGGGTTCATAGAAAGTCCGGCTCCCAGAATAGCTGCCTGCCGGATAAAATCTCTGCGTGTTGTCATGGTCTATATGAGTTAATAGTAAAGATACACAATTGTTAGTTAGACACCAAAAGTAAGAATAAAGCCCGGTATCCCCCAATAAAATATGTAATAAATATATAATGTAGTGTACAAATCCGAAAAAGGGAAGTAAATTTGCACCTGCTCTCGGCGAAGAGCGATGTATAGAGTATTCACCCAAAAAGAAACAAAATGAAGCTGACACGCTTATTGACCTGTCTTTTTTTAAGTACAATAGGGTTTTCCTGTATCCAGGACGAGGCTCCAAATGCGGAGGCCGATATCAACATCCTTACCCTCCCGGGTAGCGAGGATGATATTCTGGACATAGATTATGAAAATGATGCGATTGTAATTTGGGCCACTCCGGGTATAAACCTGGAGAGTGTAGCTCCCGAATTTACATTGACGGAAGGTGCCACAATCAATCCGGAAAGTGGAACGGTTCGCGACTTCACCACACCTAAAACGTATGAAGTAACCTCGCAGGACGGCAACTGGAAGAAACGGTATGAGATTTCTTTCATCATGGCCGATATTCCTACCAAGTTTGATTTTGAAAATGTAAGACAAAAAGATAAATATCAGGTATTTTACGAAGTGGATGGAAACGGTAAGCCTTGTATGACCTGGGCTAGCGGTAATCCGGGATTTGCCCTGACCGGTGTCGGTAAGGGACCGGAAGATTATCCGACTATGTCTGATCCCAACGGGATTAGCGGTAAATGTCTGAAACTGGTAACTCGTTCGACCGGCTTTTTCGGTGAGGGGGTAGGTATGCCTATTGCTGCCGGAAACTTGTTCTTAGGAACGTTCGATACGAGTAATGCCTTGACCAATGCGTTGAAGGCAACCCGATTCGGTTTTCCGTTTGCTTATGAGCCTGTTGCTTTAAAGGGATATTATAAGTATAAAGCAGGTGATGTCTTCACTAATGGTACAGTGCCAGTGCCTGGGACGAAGGATGAATGTGATATTTATGCTATTTTCTACGAAACGGACGATAATGTGAAACGTTTGGACGGAACGAACCAGTTCACTCATCCTAACCTGATTTCCATCGCTCGTATCGATAATCAGAAAGAGACGAATGAGTGGGTCGAATTCAATATTCCATTCAAGATGCAACCCGGTAAGACGATCGACAATAATAAGCTGAAAAATAAGAAGTATAATGTGGCCATCGTTTTCTCTTCCAGTTTGGAAGGCGACCATTTCAATGGTGCTGTGGGAAGTACATTATATATAGATAATGTGGAATTAGAGTATAAGGCCAATTAATACTTGAAGACAGATGAAAAAGAATATATCGATTATAAGCATTGTAGTATTGCTGTTGGTGTCGACTACCGTATTTGCACAAACCGACAGGAATAAAGGGATTATCCGGTCTTCATTGATCGGTTTGGAGTATGAGGTAAAGGCCGGGTTCAGTATCGGTGGTACGGCTCCGCTTCCTTTGCCGGAAGAAATACGGGGTATCGACAGTTATCGCCCGGGTATGCAGATCGCTATCGAAGGAAACGTGACCAAATGGCTCGATCCGGCACGTAAATGGGGGCTGACTGTTGCTTTGCGCCTCGAAAACAAAGGAATGAAGACGGATGCTACCGTGAAAAACTATAAGATGGAAATCATTGGTGATGCTGGTGAGAAGCTGAAAGGTTACTGGACGGGTAACGTAAAGACAAAGGTAAAAAACTCATACCTGACAGTTCCTGTACTGGCTGCTTATCAGATTGCTCCCCGTTGGAGAGTGAATGCCGGTCCGTTTTTCTCTTATGTGCTTGACGGCGATTTCTCCGGTGATGTATATAACGGTTACCTGCGTGAAAACGATCCGACAGGAAACAAGGTAGAATTTAAAGAGGGGAAAAGTGCACCGTACAACTTCTCGAAAGACTTGCGTAAGTTCCAATGGGGTGTGCAACTCGGCGGTGAATGGAAAGCCTTCAAACACCTGAATGTATATGCCGACCTGACCTGGGGATTGAATGATATCTTCAAGAAGGATTTCGATACGGTTTCTTTCGCCATGTACCCGATCTATCTGAATCTGGGTTTTGGTTATGCCTTTTAAAGATATAGAATAGTTTATCAATATAATAAGCCAAAGGAGATTTCTCTTTTGGCTTATTTTGTTAGGTTGAATGTTTCAATTTTATCAAATATGAGCTATCTTTCATTACAAGGCAACGTCTTGTGCCGCAGGCTCTCTTTTGCCGTCTGCTTCAGCTGACGGATATAAGAGACAGGAGGCAAAGCCTCTTCCTTTGTGGGCTTAAGCCCCTTTAAAACAGGAACTAGCATTATATATCAAAGGGGTTAAAACCCACAGAGGAATCCGGCAAAGCCGGAACATTTAATCTATCCGTCGGTTAAAACCGACGGCAAAATAGAGCCTACGGCATGAGGCTTTGCCTCATAAAAAAGACTCACATTTTTCTATATTCGAGACTCAATTCTTTCTGTCTATTGATATACACTAACGAAATTAAGGAATATATCCTTCACCTTCTTATCTATCACGAAAGATAATTGTATCCCATATATTTATGCAAGTGATGCCACTATAGCTAATAAAACTTATAACACCGGTAGTTACTTTATAAATGGAAAGAACTTTTCATTAAATAATGTGACAGTGTCCGGTACTACCAATTTACATGTAGAGCCGACCAGAACTTTGTCCATAAACGAAAATTCAATATTTAGCATCGAATAAAATACAATTGAATATGAAAAAGAAATTATTACTATTTACCGTTGCATTAGTGTTAGCAGCAAATCTTTCGGCACAGGAAACCAGCATAGAAGTTGGCTTACTCTCAGAAGATATATAATAATTAAGTTTCGCTTATCATTGTATTTTCTCGAAACTCCGCTCTTATAACTATCGTAATCAAACAGGTCTATAAAAAAACGAGGATACCCGCAATGGGTATCCTCGTTCCTAATTATATAAGCTTGTTATCTTCCGATAATTCCCAGTTTCGACTCATTGATAAAATCAATAATATGCTGGATTTCATCGCTCATCGGAACCTGATCCTTAATCATCAGCAAGGCATCGAAAATACTTGTATTGCCCTGATAGATGATACGATAAGCATGGCTGATATGCTTAATGACCTTTTCACTTACTCCCTGATGTGACAGGATAACGGAGTTAACGCCATAATAAGTAGTCGGCTCCAAAGCAGCCACGATATAAGGAGGAACATCCTTACGGAAACGACAACCGGTCTGTGTCATCGACCAGGTTCCGATACGGCTTCCCTGGCTTGCCAATACATTACCTCCGAAGATCGAATAATCTTCAAAGAAACAGTTACCGGAAATCTTACTGCCGTAACCGAATACGCAATGGTTGCCGACATGGGTATCATGCGAAACATGTACGCCTTCGTGCAGGAAACAACCATTACCGATAACCGTTTGTCCTTCCGGATTCGTAGCACGGTTGATCACAACATTTTCACGGATCACATTGTCATCGCCGATAACAGCCAGCGTAGTGTCACCCTTATATTTGAAATCCTGAGGCTCTGCTGCAATCACTGCCCCGTTGAACACGCGATTGTTCTTGCCTAAACGTGCACCACTCATAATGCTGGCATGAGGCATGATCTCGCAACCATCACCGATCTCTACATTCTTATCGATGTAGGCAAAAGGATGAACAGTAACATTCGCTCCCAGTTTGGCGCCGGCATCTACATAAGCTAACGGACTAATCATAATAATCTAAAGTTTTAATGGTTATTACTCTCTTCCTCCACCGACAGCACTATACAGATTGATAACAGCCTGCATACGCTGAACGTTGTCGGATACTTCTGTCAATTGTGCACTCAAAAGGCTCTGCTGAGCCGATAAGATCTCCAGATAAGTGGACTGGGCCGACTGGAACAGGGCTTTTGTATATTCTACCGCTTTTTCCAGTTGTGCGATCTGTTCATTATCCTGAACCAGCTTTCTATTAGTTGCATCATACAGATGCAAAGCGTCACTTACCTCTTTACCTGCCTGAAGAATAGCCTGCTGATAATTCATCTGAGCAATCTTTTCTTCTGCCTTCGACACTTTCAGGTTCGCAATCAGTTTACCATTATTAAAAATGGGTTGTGCCAGTGAAGCTAATGCCTGGAACATAAACTGACCAGGATTAGACACCGTAACCCCGGAACCATTGGTCCAGCCTGCTGTTGCCGTGATATTCAATCCGGGATAGAAAGCTGCACGGGCCTTATTGGTTGTATAATAAGCACTAGCGAGGGACATTTCCGCAATCTTCACATCCGGACGGTTCTCCAACAACTGCAAAGGAACACCAGCCATCAGTTCATCCGGAATTATCTGATCTTCCAGTCTGCCACGTTCAATCTGTTGCGGAGCCTTAGCTAACAAAACAGACAATGAGTTTTCCACTTCGCGTACCTGACGTTTCAGTTCAATCAAAGATGCTGAGACCTGATGATAGACAGCTTTCATCTGAACAACGGCAGCTTCCGTTGTCATACCCGCTATCTTCATAGCTTCCATTGCGCGTACATTTTCTTTATATATATCCACCGTTTCCGTTGTAATTTCCACTTGGCGGTCAAGCATCAATAAAGTAAAATAGGTATTAGCGATACCACTAATCAGTTGAGAACGTACAGCCTGTTGTGAATACTGGCTCTGCAAATAAACAGTCTTTTGGTCGCGGCTTGCATTCAGCAGTTTACCGAACAAATCTATTTCCCAACTTGCAGCAGCAGGCAATGTATACGCTTTCACATAACCTGTATTCTCCATCTTCGTTATCGTTCCCTGTGGAGCCAGATTTAAAGAGGGCAGGAAAGACAGGCGGGCGGAAGTCAACAATACCTTAGCCTCTTCCACGCGAAGTACGGCAGCCTGCATATCCACATTGTTTGCCAGTCCTTCTTCGATTAATACCTGCAATTTTGGATCGCGAAAAATTTCTTTCCAGGAAATATTCCCCATATTAGTCGTATCAGCAGCCAATGTATCTGTTGCCGACACCGGATCACGATAGATACCAGCAGTCTCTATCGTATCAGGGCGATCGTATGCTTTATAGATGTGGCAACTGCTCAACAGAGCGGTTGCACACATCATATATATAATTTGATTCTTCTTCATTGTCTTCTCACTTATTTTGATTTAGCGTACTGTTCTATTTCCGTATTCAAATCGCTGTTATCCAAATCTTCCCACTCGATCGGCTTAACCTTTTCCTGCAGGTACTGGAACACGACGAACAGAGCCGGAACAATCAGGATCTGGAAGATCATACCGATAAACATACCGCCGATAGCAGCAGTACCCAATGTACGGTTACCGTGAGCACCTACTCCGAAGGCAAACATCATCGGCAACAAACCGACTACCATCGCCAGGGAGGTCATCAGGATAGGACGCAGACGGGCAGCGGCTCCTAATACGGCAGCCCAGGTAATACTCATACCCATACGGCGACGGTCGAGGGCGAACTCTACAATCAAGATAGCATTCTTTGCCAACAGACCCATCAACATGATCAACGCGATCTGCATATAAATGTTATTTGACATCGTTCCCAGTATCATCTTCAAAGCCGGAATGTTACCCAAAGCAGCCCACCCCTGTACGAACAGGAAGCTACCCATCAAACCGAACGGAATAGAAAGCAATACAGCCAACGGCAATACATAACTTTCATACTGTGCACTCAGCAACAGGTAAACGAACACGAAACAGAGTACGAAAATCAAACCGGTTGTACTACCACTGGTTTCAGCCTCTTCACGCGCCATACCTCCCAATTCGTAACCGAAACCGGCAGGAAGCGTTGTGCTGGCCACTTCTTCAAGAGCTTTCAGTGCCTGGCCGCTGGTAAATCCTTCAGCCGGGGCAACCATCAATTTCATAGAGGTATACATATTGAAACGGCTAATGATATCCGGACCGTATACTTTCTCTATCGTAATGAACTGGGAGATCGGAGCCATTTCGTTTCCGTTGCGTACCTTGATATTCTTCAATGATTCCATATTGGCTCTCATAGAAGGATCGGCCTGCACCATTACACGGTACATCTTACCGAAACGGTTGAAGTTGGACGCATACAAACCTCCGTAATAACCCTGCAACGTCATAAGGATATCGCTCGGGCTGATACCCACTTTCTTACAAGCTGCCGCATCGATATCGATCATATACTGTGGGAAGTTCGGGTTGAAAGTGGTCTGTGCTGACTTGATCTCCGGACGGGCCGTCAATGCAGCCATATAGTCTTTGGAAACGGAGAAGAATCTTTCCAGGCTACCACCTGTCTTATCCTGCATGTTCAACTCGATATCGCTGGATGCCGAATAACCCGGGATCATAGGCGGAGTAAAGAATAATACCTGTGCATCCTTAACCACTTTCTGGGCACGCATAAACAGACTGGCATAAACCACATCCGAACTTTGTGTCATCGAACGTTCATCCCAGTCCTTCAACTTGATGATGAATGAACCGTAAGAAGGTCCTTGTCCACCGATGAAGCTGAAACCGGTAATAGCTGTGCGTGACTTAACGGCAGGATCGGAAGCGATCAGGCTGTCTACACGCTGCATAATTTCCTGTGTACGTTCCTGTGATGTACCGGGAGGTAATGTAACGGCACCCATGATCGTACCGGTATCTTCATTCGGCACCATACCGGTCGGCGTTACCTGCATAAAGAATATCAACAGGGCAATAGAAGCAATAACAGTTCCGAATGTTAACCATTTTTTCTGGATAAAGAATAAGACACGTTTCTTATAGCTCTTCAACAATGAATCATAAGCGACATTGAAAGAAGTATGGAAACGAGTAACAATAGTCGTTTTCTTTTCACCGTGTTCATCATGAGGTTTCAGGAAGATGGCACACAAGGCCGGACTCAATGTCAACGCATTCAACGCAGACAAACCGATTGCAATAGCCATTGTCACACCAAACTGACGATAGAACACCCCGGCTGTACCACCCATAAAACTTACAGGGATAAACACGGACATCATCACCAGCGTAATAGAAACGATAGCACCACCAAGTTCGCTCATCGCATCGATAGACGCTTGTTTGGCCGACTTATACCCCTGGTCCAACTTGGCATGGACCCCTTCGACGACGACTATCGCATCATCGACCACAATCGCAATGGCAAGTACCATAGCACAAAGTGTCAGCAAGTTGATACTGAATCCGATCAACGACAACAGGAAGAAAGTACCGATCAAGGCTACCGGAATGGCAATAGCCGGAATCAAGGTAGAACGTAAATCCTGCAGGAATATATAAACTACGATAAATACCAGGATAAAAGCCTCGATCAGGGTCTTTAACACCTCATGGATAGAAGCATACAGGAAGTCGTTGGCATTCATGGAAACTTCCACCTTCATGCCCGGTGGCATTGTCAGTTCCGATTTTTCCAACAGGTCCTGAATGTTATTGATTGTTTCTGTCGCATTCGTTCCAGGCATCTGGTAGACGATACAAGCAACGGCATTGTGTCCGTTTACCTTATTAACGAAGTTATAGGTCAGACGGCCCAACTCGATGTCGGCTATATCTTTCAGACGAAGCACTTCACCATCGGCCAATGCCTTTACAACGATATTTTCAAATTCTTCCGCAGTCTGCAAACGACCTTTGTAACGGATCGTGTACTGGAAGGTCTGGTTTCCCTGTTCACCGAAAGAACCTGGAGCTGCTTCCACGTTCTGTTCTGCCAATACATTGGATACATCGTTCGGAACCAGCTTGTACTGTGCCATAACATCCGGCTTCAACCAGATACGCATAGAATAGTCGGTACCCAACACGTTCGCATCACCTACCCCTGGTACACGCTGTACTTCAGGGATCAGGTTGATCTTAGCATAATTTTCAAGAAACTTCTGGTCGTAACGGTCTTCCGCATCATATACGGCGAAAACAACCAGCATGGAGTTCTGGCGTTTCTGGGTTGTCACACCGACCTTCGTTACTTCGGCCGGCAACAGACCTTGCGCCATGGAGACACGGTTCTGGACATTTACCGCAGCCATATCCGGGTCTGTTCCTTGTTTAAAATATATGGAGATATCGGCAGAACCATTATTAGAGGCATTGGAGGTCATGTACATCATGTTCTCCACCCCGTTGATCTGGTCTTCCAAAGGCGCGATCACACTA
>ERZ812616.1201-NODE-1201-length-29953-cov-6.405445_pt1 | contig 29953 bp, 28 predicted proteins | sample MGYA00376249_ERZ812616 | MGnify/ENA primary metagenome ERZ812616 (study PRJEB26924, sample SAMEA4378265) | human gut metagenome | biome: human gut; feature: human-associated habitat; material: faeces | place: China | collected 2013 ...
AGAAAGATTCTTGTATGTTGTTTTGAAGGTATATCCTTTATATATAGATTTAATATGAAGATTTAAGCATTCTTAGAGATAAGGATGTTTTTTTTCGTTTCATTAGAATGTTCCGGCACAGAGAAAAAATCCTTCTATGCGGTATTCTTTCTTTGTGGTATAATATATATTATCAGATAGATGAAAAGAAGGGGTAAAAAGATGAAAAAATTCATAAAATATGGAAGTATCGTGGTTATTTCATTAGTTATATTAATAAGTTGTAACGTAAATTCGTATGATTGTGATGTATTTGCAGAAGAAAAGAATGAAGAACAAAATACAGAAACTGATATAATATGCAATTGGCCAGAAGATATCATAGATCCAGGACCAGCATTACCCCAATATCTTTCTGCTCCAAAAATCATGAATATATTGAATACGAACAAAGGAATTAAAGTTCAATGGAAGAAAGTAAATAATGCGCATGGATATCGTATTCAGAGAAAATTAGGAAATAGTAAGTGGAAAGATCTGAAAATACTAAAAGAAAATCAATATACGGATAAAACAGTAGAGAATGGTAAGAAATATCAATATAAGATTTATGCATATGCTTCTAATTCCATTGATTTTATAGAGTCAACTGGAACAAAAAGTATTACAAAAAAGATTTTATATTTGAAGGCTCCAGTGATCAGTAATATAAAGAAATCTCAAAATACAAGATACAAAATTGTATGGAAGAAAAATAAAAAAGCAGATGGTTATAAGATTCAAATCTCTACATCTAAGAAATTTAAGAATAACAAATCTAAGATAAAAGAAATTTCAACTTATAAGTTCAATCCTAAGATTTATGGAATGAAAAAGAAAAAATCGTATTATGTAAGAATTCGTGCTTATAAAGTAGATGGAAAGCAATTACATTATAGTGCATGGAGTAATATAAAGATATTAAAATAGCAAAAATGAAGTATTATGAACGTTATTTATTCATAATACTTCATTTTTTAAATAGTATTTGGGCTTATATCAGAATATTAATAAGCAATCAGTTCATAACCATCTTCTGTTACAAGAACCTGAACTTCCCACTGTGCAGAAGGCTGTCCATCATCAGTATAAATCTGCCATTCGTCAACTTCATCAACATAAAACTCGTCGGTACCCATATTAACCATTGGTTCGATCGTAAACATCATACCGGGAGCCATAACCATACCAGTACCAGGTTCAGAAACATAGCTTACATAAGGATCTTCATGGAACTGAAGACCAACACCATGCCCACCGATTTCTTTGACAACAGTGTAGCCATTTTCTACAGCATGCATATGCACAGCATGTCCCATATCGCCGAGAAGTCCCCAAGGTTTTACATTTTTAAGACCAATCTCAACACATTCTTTTGTAACATCAACTAATTTTTTCTTTTCTTTAGAAACTTCACCAATACAGAACATACGAGAAGAATCTGAGAAATATCCATGATAGATCGTAGAAACATCGACGTTGATGATATCACCTTCTTGTAAAACGACATCTTCTGAAGGAATTCCGTGACATACTTGATCATTTACTGAAGTACAAACGCTCTTAGGAAATCCCTCATAATTTAATGGAGCAGGGATTGCACCACGAGATGTTGTCTGTTCATATACCCAGTCATCAATCTGCTGTGTTGTAACTCCAGCTTTAATATGCTCTGCAACATAATCCAAAACAGCGATATTGATTTTTCCACTTTCTTTGATCTTCTCAATCTGTTCTGGAGTTTTGATCATATCGTGAGATGGGATGATATGTCCTTCCTGCTGTAATTCTTTTAATTTCTCATCAAACTGACAGTGGCATTTTTTATATTTTTTTCCACTGCCACACCAGCATGCATCATTTCTTCCGATAGTTTCCATTTTCTGCACTTCCTTTATTTTTATTCATTTTTAATACGATTCCTATGGAATCAAACTATACCAATTTTACTATAATTAATAAGAAATAGCAATGAAGTGCGAATGATTTTATTCCTCAGTTAAAAAAACGTTGATTTACAAAATTTTATATAAAATAATTAAAATGTCGTGATCGTTCTTACAAAGAAAATACAAATAACACCGAGAATCGCAGGTTTTAAAACCTTATCAGCATTCTTTGTAAGCATTCCAGAACCGATCAGATTCCCAAGAATAGAACACAGACCAGCAACAAATCCAAGCAGCAAATACACTTTTCCATAAAATAAGAAAGTAACTAATGCTGTTAAGTTTGTAACAAGATTAATAAATTTCGTGACACCAGAAGCAGTTAATACATCTAGACCTGCAAAACGTGTCAGGCAAAGTAATAAAAATGTTCCAGTTCCAGGTCCATAAAATCCATCATAAATACCGATCACAAAAGCAGATAAAATACTTGCGATATAAGTTGATTTAGAAATTTCAAGGACAAAAGAATCAAAATCTTTCTTTGTAAATAAAAGATATACAAACAGGATTGGAAGTAGTACTAAAATAAAAATCTGAATAATACGTTCATTCGTATAAACAGATAATGAAGCTCCCAAAAATGATCCTAAAATAGCCGTAACAGAACAACTTAGTGCGATGTTAAAATTAATATGTCCCATTTTTGCAAAACGTACTGTGGCTGCAGCTGTTCCCATGGAAGAACTTAATTTATTTGTAGCAATTGCTCTGTGAGGAGGCAATCCTGCCAACAGATAAATTGGCAGAGAAATCAATCCACCACCGCCTCCAATCGCATCAATCAGTCCAGCCAGAAAAACGGCAGGACAAACAATTAAAAAAGTAAGCATAGTAATATTTTCCTCTCTAATTTTTACAAACATTTTGATTATAAAGAGCAAATCATATAAAATCAATAGGTTTATAAAAATTTATAAGAAAAAGTACTCGTATGGGCAATGTCTGAAAGGAGAAAAGCTGATAAAATTGTGATATGATAGAAAAAGAGGAGGATACTGTAGGAATGTCACTAGTAATCTTTGGTGTATATATCATAATAAATTCCTCCGTAGAGAATTTATTATAATGTGATTTTGTACATTTTTAAATGATCATTTCTGCACATTCTTATATTAGCATTTATAACTGGAAGAATATATGAATGGATTCGCAGAGAGAAATCCCAATCTCAAAGTATTTAATGCAATCATGCACTTGGATGAGGAAACACCACATCTGCATATTGATTATGTACCGTTTTCGACTGGAAATAAGCGGGGTTATCCACCAAAGTATCCCTAAAAGGAGCGTTGAAGGCACAGGGATTTGTCGGGGTGGGGCGGTTTGACACCGAGTGGAAACGCTGGGTGGAGAGTGAGAAACAGTGTCTTGCAGAGATTATGGAACGATGCCAAATGGAATGGCTGCAAAAGGGAACGCATGAAAAGCATTTGTCGGTTTACGAATATGAGAAGAAAATGCGGAAAGCAGAAGTAGAAGAACTGGAGCAGGAGATTTCCAGTCAGAAAGATATAATAGCAGACTAGAGTTTGATATTGGAAACCAACGAGACAGCCCTGCAATCCCAACAGCAGATTTTAGAGGAAAATGAGGAGAGAGTAAAGAAAATCCGGCAGGAAACGGAACAGGCAAAAGAGGGTTGGGAGAAAGTGCAGATTGACAAGGACAAAGCACAGGATTCCTATAAATACTACAAAACCTTGAAGAACAGGTGCGGAATTTAGAGAAAAGAAAATCTGATAAAGCGGAGGAGGTACAGACAGAGGCGGACTTTGTGAAGGAGCAGGCTATGCAGCAATATGAGAAATACCGGCGGGTTGAGCCAAGCGAGAGAGGAACCGCCATGTTTGATGAGATGCTGCGGCTGAAGCGGGAAAATATGATACTGGAGGATGAGAATAAAACTTTGAAGAAAAAACTGCAAAAAGCATATGATTTCATGAAGCGGTTTACCATCAATGGGCTGAATATGCTGGAGAGTTTTTTTGCAATCTATTGGGGAAAAAATGCGTGAGTTTTCAGAGAATATTGGTTTTGACAGTAGAGGTAGATAATTATAATCGGAAAGGAAAAATGAATATAGATAACGATAAACGTCTTATTTTTATATAAATATTATATGCAGTTAAGTTGAAGGGGTGTGTTTGTATCCTAAGTTATTATAAATCTTTACAATCTTTATATTGACAGTGTTGGTCTAATGTGATAGAGTAATATTGTCTAATGCATTAGAGTTCCATGCCTTATTTTATATATAAATAAAATTTGCTATAGGTGTGTGGGGAAGTTGTATATGTTTAAAGGATTTTGTTATTGACACAATGATAAAATTCACAGTTGTAGAAAGGAGAATGTTGTTATGAATAATCTAAAAATATCTAAAGTGATTTCGTTTTTACTCATGGTATGCCTTGTAGGCACGTTCTGTATATCAGGCATTAGCACTGCATATGCAGAAGAAAACGATGATGAAAGTGTCAGTTCTGAGGTCAATTCTGCAAAGGAACAGATGGAGGAGGAAGAAGGGTATATTGTTAATTTGGTTTCTCAAAGAATGGGGAATAATTTAACAAGTCACAGAATCAACTTTAGTACTCGGAGTTGATATCGGAAGTTCTGAACACTATGTCAGAGCATTCGATTACCGAGGGAGAGAGTTGACAAAAAAAGTATTTCGATTTTCAACTGATATCAATGGATTCAACAGCTTTTATGACTGGGTTACACAAATATGCATAAAGCATGGAAAAAATGAAGCAATGATAGGATGTGAACCTACAGGTCATTACTGGTATACCTTTTATCAGTTTGTAAAAGATCATGGGATGAAACTGGCATTCGTGAATCCTGCTTCTGTGAAGAAAGCGAAGGAACTGGATGATAACAGCCCAAAGAAAACAGATCTGAAAGATCCAAAAACGATCGCAAAGCTTGTGATCGATGGACGGTACAGTTTTCCGTATGTGCCGGAAGGGATCTATGCAGAGATCAGAGAAGTGGTATCAAGCCGTGATCGTATCATGAAGGAGCTGAATGCAGCATCCAACAGGATACAGAGATGGCTGAAGATATATTTTCCAGAATATCTTACCGTATATAAGAAATTTGATACGACAACAGGAATGATGATCCTAGAGAAAGCACCATTACCGGATATGGTGAAAGCACTTGGTGCAGATCATATCGTAAAGATATGGAGACAACAAAAAGTGCGTGGCAAAGGTGCCAGTTTGAATAGGGCAAAGACCCTGGTGGATGCTGCGCATGATAGTGTTGGAAAACCAGGCGGACAGGGTGCAGTCATGGAGATTCAGATGTTGTTGGAAGATTATAAGGTAAAGAAGCAACAACTGGAAATGGTCACATCTGTGATGGAAGAATTGACCATGCAGATACCAAATGCAGATAAGATGCTGTCAGTGAATGGCATCGGATTAGTAACTGTAGCTGGTTTTATATCAGAAGTCGGGGATATCAGTCGCTTTAAGAACCCGAAACAGATACAGAAGTATGCTGGATTTGAGCTGGTAGAGAACAGTTCTGGAAAACACAAAGGTCGTACAACGATCAGTAAACGAGGTCGAAAGATCATATATCAAGTAGTATTACCATTGATACGGATCAATCAAGAATTCGGATCGATCTATGATTATTACAGAAAACGGATAAAGAATCCGTTGAAAGGCCGACAGGCAATGATAGCCGTTGGATGTAAGCTGATTCGAGTGTTCTTTGCGATCATGACGAAGGGTGTTGTCTTTAATGGAACAAAAATGATAGAGGATATCCATCGTCCAACACAACTGCCACAGGCAGCGTAACAAGAAAGAAATAACCTGAAAACAGGAAAGCGTCCGCCAAGGAGATTGGTGCTGTGAACAGGGATGTAACTGTATAGTTGAAAAAAGTATAGCCAGTTTAGCCACAGGAGATACACTCCATAGGACAAAGATCCTGTTAGAAAGCATAAGTGGCAGCCCAGCTATGGATAGACAGAACGAAGGAATTTAGGACTCCGATCGTAGCAGATGGATGATCCTGTCAGACATGAGAGGTTTGTTGCTGTAGGAAAAATGGGTGGACAAAGAAGGCAATCATAAGAAAAACCAAGACGTCTTCTTTTAGTATCAATTTTTCTATGAATGGTACAAAAAGATACCCTATTCACTATCTATAAGGTTATATTTAGATCAACTAATTAACTTAAATAGTATCAGGAAAGCTGATAAATCAAGGCTTTCTTGTGCAATTTTAATAAAAATATACAGAGAGGAGATTATTTATAATGAAAGCAAAGAAAATAGTGTATCTTATGCTAATAATGGTCGTGCTTATCTCAGGGTGTAACCATCAAAATAATAATATGGAAGAAAGTAAAAAAACATCGTTTTCAAATGAGAAAACATCAGATTCTACGACGAAACCATCTTCCATTGTCTCTACTGCTGTTCCGACAACGGCAATTCCCACCACTTTACCTACAGAGAATCATAACAAGAAAGAGGATGCACCTGTTGGATATGCAGAAGCAAATTACTTTAAGGAAAAAGTTAAGGATATTATATATTACAAAGATGGTAAAAAACATACAATAGCGCCGGATACAGAGGAGGGAAAACAAATTATTCTTATGGCAAAACAGCGTTATGTCAATACAGGAGAACATGTTTTGCGGAAGAATAAATTAAAGAAAAAAGTTTCAACTTTGCAGGAAAGAGGAAAGGCATTGGAAATAAAATTTGCCAAACAGTGTTATAAGATTTATACTGGAGGCAAGAGTAATGACTATAAAAAAGTATCAATTAACTATCAGTCATGGTTGTATCCGCTGGAAGGAGAAGATGCAAAGTATTTTATACCTTTGCCCAATCGGGAATGTACTTATGAAAAACTTGGGGATGCAAAGGAATTATTGGAATACTTGGAAAAGTGTATAGAGTAGTCATTGATAGAAACTATAATATCATAAAGAAAGGAATAGTATGATGGAGACACCTAAAGTTTTTGAAAGTGAATATAAGTTTTGCCTTATATTATGGGAAAATGAACCCATAAAAAGTGGTAATTTGGTAAAACTTTGCAAAGAAAGATTAGGTTGGAAAAGTACAACAACGTATACGGTAATAAAAAGGTTATCTGAGAGGGGAGTAATAAAGAATGAAAATACGATTGTTTCTTCCATTGTTTCAAAAGAACAAATACAGGAGGCAGAAATAGTAAATATGGTGGAGAAAACATTTGAAGGTTCTCTGCCAGCATTTATTTCTGCATTTGGAAGACATGAAAAGTTGTCTGAGAAAGAAATTGAGGACATAAGAAGGATGATTGAAAAAGATTGATTAAAAGATAGAATAAATTTACCTGTACTCAGATTATTTAACACAGGAGGAAGATATGCAGAGTGTTTTTTTAAAAATTTTATCAATTGGCATGAATGCCAGTTGGATGATATTGGCTATCTTGTGCTTGCGTATAGTGTTTTGGAAGTCTCCAAAATGGATTGCATGCTTTATGTGGTTTTTGGTAGGAATAAGGCTCTTATGCCCTTATAACATAGAAAGCACTATTAGCCTTGTTCCAATTCAAATGGAAGTGCCATTGAATGATTCTGAAAAAAATACTTTGAAAGATGAAAAGGATATGGCATATATTCGTATAGAACGTAATTCTTTTATAAAGCGTAATAGAGAATCAGAAAAGCATATCTACCAGTCGAACAACACAGACAGGATAAGAGGGGATAAGGCGGAACTAAATGCTAGCAATGCTTTGGCAGATAGCATAGAAAAACAAGTAATGCTGAATAGTTCCAGACTTCGTTTTTTTGCGGTAGTTTGGGTGTGCGGTCTGTTTGCTATGCTTCTTTACTTTGTTTTAAGTTGTTTTTATTTGTCAAATAGAACAAAAACTGCTACATACTTTAAGGAAAATATATGGGAGAGCGAGTTTGTGATTTCGCCATATATCTTTGGAGTGTTTTGTCCCAAAATATATATTCCGTATGGAATAGATGAGGAACAACTTGTTTATGTTTTAGCCCATGAACGGGCTCATTTGAAACGGAAAGACCATATATTAAAAGTAGTGGCTTATTTTATTCTATCTATATATTGGTTTCATCCGCTGGTTTGGGTCGCTTATGTTTGTCTGGGGCGGGATATTGAATATGCCTGTGATGAAAAAGCTGTTTTGAATATGGATAAGAGGGAAAGAAAAAATTATTTGCTGGCACTTTTGAACTGTTGTGCAGTAAAAAGGCGTGCCAGTGTATATCCACTGGCATTTGGAAAAATTGGAATTAAAAAAAGGGTGATTCGCATGAAACAATGGAAAAAACCATCAATTGTGCTGTTTACTATTACAATGCTTTTTGGAATGATAGTATCAGTTTGTTTCTTTACTGTTCCTAAGACACGAGGAGCAGGGGAAATGAAAAATCAAGAAGAGATAAATACAGGTTTTGTAACATTGGACATAAAACCGGCTTCAGTTAATCTAAATGAAAATACAGGAGCGGATGGTACAATATTATATTATGTTGATGCAGGAAAGATTATTTTTGGTGGCACTTATGGATTATTTGTCTATGACAAAAATTCCAGAACAATTGTACAGTCGTTAGATTTGGAATATATTGAGTGCAATTATACACAAGGGGATAATTACTGTGAAATAGCCGTAGATAAAAATGGTGGAAAGATTTATTTGAATCCTGTGAGGAAAAAGAAATTGTATATCTTAGACTTGATATCTAATACGTTGGAGATAAGAAATTATCCAAATTCAGATATTTGGAAGGATAATTCATTAGAGTTGTTTCATGTAGAGAATGCAAAACAAGTATCTTATCATGATGGTGGAGAAGAAAAAATATGCAAATTAAATGAAAATGATTTTACAATAGGCAGTTGTTCATATACAGAATATCCTCGAAAGGAATCAAATAATAAGGGGGAATTGATGTATTATCCCTTATTTGCACAATGATAGAGTGTAACATTTTTATACCGAGAGTAAATGTTAAAGTGTAAGTTTGACTGGAAAATACAGGATTATTGGAGGAGATTGACAAAGCCACGGATAAAAAAAGGATATAACAACAAATTCAAAGTCCTCAAACGTATTGTATACGGAAGAAGTGGATTAGTCAATCTGGAGAAAAAATGTAAACTGGCTTTTCTTCCAAGGGATCGAGATTTTTCTCTTTCTGCACTATTATAAAACAAGGGGCTGGTATTGAAATAATACCAGCTTGCATTTTAACCGTTATACCCAAAGTTAAGAAAGAGTCCATTTTGGATTTCTCTGCTTTTTCTTATTAAAAATTTATGAATTTGAATCCTCAGAATCATGAGAAACGGATTCTCTCAATACAACTTTTCCTGCTGCCTGACGCCGCCGTGTATCGGACATAGCAGCATAATGTTTTCGGGTCGTATTAACATCAGAGTGTCCAAGAACTTCCGCTACAAGATAAATATCATCGGTCTCCTGATAAAGAGCAGTACCATAAGTACTACGCAGTTTATGAGGCGTGATCTTCTTTAGTGGAGTGACTTCCTTCGCATATTTTTTCACAAGATTCTGGACCGCCTGCACACCAATTCTTCGTCTTTGCATAGAATAAAATAAAGCATCTTCATGTCCTTCCTTTGGAATGATGAGTTTTCTGCTGCCCTCAATATATTGTTCTAAAGCATCTGCAACTTCATTTCCAAAATAAACGGTCATTTCTTTTCGGCCTTTTCGGATCAGATGAAGACCGTTATTGCGGAAATCAACATCATCAATGTTTAGACCCACTAATTCAGATACACGGATTCCAGTCCCAAGAAGAAGTGTAATGATCGCAAGATCACGTTCCTTGGTCTTTTCATAATAAGCAAGTTTCTGCCCGGTCAAATGGTCACCTCCGTGTTCTACAAAATCAAGCAAAGAAGCAACTTCATCGGCTTCTAAACGGATAATTTCCTTCTCACGGATTTTTGGCATATCAACAAGCAATGTTGGATTTTTCTCAATCAGCTGTCGTTTGTAAAAATATCCGTAAAAAGAACGGAGTGCAGACATCTTACGAAAAACACCTTGTTCAGTATTCTGCATATGCTTATGTTGTTCTTCCGAGATGTAAACCTTTAAATATTCCATATATTCTTCCAAATCAACGGATTCAATCTTATCAAGATCACTTACTTTAAAATCCAGCACAGAGTAATTACGGTAAGCAGGATTTTCATCGATCAGAAAATGAAAGAAGACTCTCAGATCATATGCATAAGCAATTCGAGTTCTTACTTGTGTGGTAGAATCAATTGCACGGAAGAATTCTTTCGCAAAAGGCGGGAGTGTTTTAATAAGTTCACGTAATTTAATCGTCTGTCTTGCAGTCAGATCGTCATAATATGGTAATGATTTCATAAAATTCACCTGTTTCTTATTTATTTAGCATACCATTTACGGCTATTCAGTAGTAGTAAATGAAAATAATACATGACTTATTCTATCAATTTTTCACAAAGCTTGCAAACTTTCCCCTTCTATGTATAATAATAGTTAGTCAAGACTAACTAGAATAAAAATAAAAAGAAAGGAACATTTCGTGTATGATGCAATTATTTAAATCATCAACAAAAGAAACGATGAACTTCCTAAGATATGTCGGACCAGGTTTACTAGTCACCGTAGGTTTTATAGATCCCGGAAACTGGGCAAGTAATATCGCAGCAGGTTCCGGTTATGGATATACGTTATTATGGATGGTCACATTATCAACGATCATGCTCATTATCTTACAGCATAATGCAGCCCACCTAGGAATCGTCACAGGAAAATGTTTATCAGAAGCAACAAGTTTGTATATCAACAAAGGTCTTAAGAATATCATTTTATTAACAGCAGTTGCAGCATCGATCGCAACCGCAATGGCAGAACTTTTAGGTGGTGCAATGGCATTAGAAATGCTGTTTCATATTCCAGTAAAGATTGGTACATTTATCATTTTAGGGATCGTACTGATCTGTCAGTTTACGAATGCATACAGCAGAATCGAGAAACTGATCATCTTATTTGTATCACTGATCGGATTCTCTTTTCTGTTTGAAATCTGTATTGCAGATATTGAATGGAAACAGGCGCTGATCGGATGGGTGAAGCCAGAAATTCCCAAAGGTTCACTTCCAGTTGTCATGAGTGTTCTAGGAGCAGTCGTGATGCCACATAACCTGTTTTTACATTCAGAGATCATTCAGAGCAGAGAATGGAATCTAAAAGATGAAAATGTGATAGAACAGCAGTTAAAATACGAGTTTAAAGATACCTTATTTTCCATGATCATAGGATGGGCAATTAACAGCGCAATGATCTTAATGGCAGCAGCTACCCTGTATCAAGGAAATGGTCATTCTATTGATGATATTCATTTAGCAGGTTCCATGTTAACACCACTTCTTGGAAATGCAGCATCAATTATTTTTGCACTTGCATTATTACTTGCTGGAATTTCATCAAGTATTACAGCAGGAATGGCCGGTGGAACGATTTTTTCTGGAATTTTTGATCATCCTTATGATATTCATCATAAAGATACGAAATTAGGAGTTCTTATTACGATGATTCCGGCAACATTGATTATTTTACTGATAAAATCTCCATTCGATGGATTGATCTATTCCCAGATGTTTTTGGCAGTTCAACTTCCTATTACGATCTTTACTCAGATCTATCTGACATCCTCAAAGAAAGTCATGGGGAAATATGCGAATTCGAAACGATTAAAGATCATACTTTTTATGATTGCACTGATCGTAACATTTCTTAACATATGTCTGTTTGTGACTGGATTTTAAATATAAAAAATGAGATAATAAAGATAAAAAAAGAAAGGAGCATCTTATGGAAATTAAATATCTATCAATTAAGAATTTTAAATCAATCCGGCATATGGAAATATCAGATATCCAGAATGCTCTGATTCTTGTTGGAAAGAATAATACAGGAAAATCATCCATCCTTCATGCCTTGCGTGCAGTCGAAGGATCTTATGAAATCTCATTGGATGATTTTAACGAGACAATGCAAAATATAGAGATTGGATTTATATTATCCATTACAGAAGAAGATCTTCATATTTTTCATAAAAATGGTATAGTAAGCCAGTATAAAAAATACGATCTTTGGAAAAAGGATTTTGAGAGTAAACTTCCATCTTACAAAAATGAAGAGATCACCTTTACGTTTATTGCCAATAAAGAAGGCAAACAGCGGTTTTACGATGGTAAGAAGAAACATAATAAGTATATCCGGGAGATTTTCCCAACCATTTATTTCATTGGAACGAACCGTAATTTAAAACAGATACAGGATGATCTTTTTATGCTACAGGAAGACAGTTTGCTTAAGATCATGCGTACAAACTGCTGTATGTTTGATCCTGTGAAACCATGTACTCATTGTTTTCAGTGTATCGGTCTGATCGATCAGAAGAGTCCAAAAGAGCTGAATGCATTTGAGGCTGCAAAGTTATTTGAATATAAATTGTACGAGATGAACATTGACCAGTTTGAGAAACGTATTAATGAGAGCTTCCATAAGAACGGTGGATTTGAGGATATCATTTTCTCTATGAATTACGATGTTGACCAAATGCTTCAAGTTAATGCAGAAGCTTATAACAAAGAACGTGATATTTCAATTTCTGTGGAACGATTGGGGCGTGGAATGAAAAGTATTTATATGCTTTCTCTTCTGGAAGCTTATGTAATGGATGAGAATAGTCTTTCATCGATCATTCTGGTAGAGGAACCAGAGATGTTTTTGCATCCACAACTGCAAAAGACAGCCAGTGAGATCCTTTATCGTCTGGCACAGAAGAATCAGGTGATCTTTACAACACATTCTCCACATTTATTAGCCAATTTTAGCAGTAGACAATTATGTCAGATCATATTGGATGAAGATTCATATTCTGTTGCAAAGAAGAAAACGAACATTAGTTCGGTATTAGACGATCTTGGATATAATGCTTCCGATCTTATGAATGTTGATTTTGTTTTTATCGTAGAAGGAAAACAAGATAAATACCGTTTGCCATTGTTGTTAAATCATTATTATTCTGAAATTTATGATGAAGACGGCAGATTAAATCGTGTAGCGATCCTGACAACAAACAGCTGTACCAATATCAAGACGTATGCCAACTTAAAATATATAAATCAGCTTTATATGAAGGATCGTTTTTTAATGATCCGTGATAGTGATGGTAAGGATCGAGATATGCTTGGAAGACAGCTTTGTAAATATTATGATGAGAGAAATCTTGTGGATGTTGATCATTTACCAAAAGTGACAAGGAAAAATGTATTGATCTTAAAATATTATTCTTTTGAAAATTATTTTTTAAATCCAGAGATCATGTCAAAACTTGGAGTTATAGAATCTGAAGATGCTTTTTATGAGATTTTATATGATAAATGGAGAGAATATCTGCATAGGATCAAAAGTGGAGTTCATTTGATACAGATGATGGGACGTGATTTTACATCGCCGCAAGATATGAAAGAACATATGGAAGAGATCAAAACCTATATGCGGGGTCATAATCTGTTTGACATTTTTTATGGAAGATATAAAAAAGAAGAGAAAGATTTATTAAAGAAATATATTGAGATCGCACCAAGAGATGAATTTAGTGATATTCTTGATGCGGCGGATTCGTTTATCTATTTTCAGAGTAAGACAAAACAAAAAGATATTCAGAATGAAACAAAATAAAGAAAGTGCGAGATAAATAATATGACAAAGAAACACACAATATTAACAGCGATCAATTCGAAATACATTCACTCGAACCTTGCAGTTTACTGCCTTCGTGCCTACGCAAAGCCATATATCGATGAAGTCGAGATTGCAGAATATACGATCAATCAGCAGGTGGATGATATCCTGATGAGTCTGTATCAGAAACATCCAGATATCCTTTGTTTTTCCTGTTATATCTGGAATATTGAATACATAGAACGTGTGATCAGGGAAATCCATAAACTACTGCCGGATGTTCCAATCTGGCTTGGAGGACCAGAAGTTTCCTATGATTCCAGAGAAGTTTTAAGACGACTTCCACAGGTAACGGGTGTGATGAAAGGGGAAGGAGAAGTTACATTCCTTGAAGTGCTTGATCATTATCATGGAAAGAGAGATGATCTTAGCAAGATTCCTGGACTAACTTATAGAAATGAAGATGAGATCGTAGAAACACCATGGCGTCCAGTGATGGACTTAAGTAAAGTTCCATTTGTGTATGAACATATTGAAGATTTTGAACATAAGATCATCTACTATGAATCAAGCAGGGGCTGTCCATTTTCATGTAGTTATTGTTTATCTTCGATCGATAAATGCCTGCGCTTCCGAAATCTTTCTCTTGTCAAAAAGGAATTACAGTTTTTCTTAGATCATAAAGTGCCACAGGTCAAATTTGTCGATCGTACCTTTAACTGTCGACATGATCATGCAATGGAAATCTGGCGTTATATAAAGGAACATGATAACGGCATTACCAATTTCCATTTTGAAGTGGCAGCAGATGTCTTAAAGGATGATGAAATTGAATTGATCTCTGATATGCGTCCGGGACTGATTCAGTTAGAGATTGGTGTTCAGTCAACGAACATCGATACGATCACTGAGATTCACAGGAAAATGGATTTTAAGAAAGTTGCAGATATCGTAACAAGGATCAATGCTGGACATAATATACATCAACATTTGGATCTGATCGCAGGACTGCCCTATGAAGATCTTGAAAGTTTTAAACAGTCATTTCAGGATGTCTATGAAGTACATCCAGAACAATTACAGTTAGGCTTTTTAAAAGTATTAAAAGGTTCTTATATGGAAAAACAAAAAGAGAACTATGGGCTTGTTTATAAAGATACACCGCCTTATGAAGTCCTTTATACAAAATGGCTGCCTTATGAAGATGTACTGGTTTTAAAGAAAGTGGAAGAAATGGTGGAAGTTTATTATAATAGCAGCCAGTTTTCGAACACCTTGCGGTTGTTGGAAAAAGAATTTGACACTGCATTTGCTTTATATGATACACTTGCCAGATTTTATGAGGAGAAAGGTTATGACAAGGTCAGCCACAGCCGGATTGCTCGATTTGAAATCTTATATGAATTTATACAAACCATTACAGCAGAAGAGAATCTTGTATTATATAAAGAGTTGTTAACGTATGACTTATATCTTCGTGAAAATGTAAAGAAACGTCCGGATTTTGCAGGAGATTATACATTACAAAAGGACGAGCTTCGTTATATCAACGAAGAGATTTTATTAAAAGATGAACGACTTGCATATTTTGGACAAAAGAATATGCGGAAATTTTCCCATATGGAACAATTCGATCATGCGGTAAATGAAGATTTTAAAGAAACAAAAACCATCCTATTGTTTGATTATCAGAATCGAGATCCATTGACAAATCAAGCGTCAGTTTATCCGATTACAATGAATTTGATAAAAAATCAATAAAAATATAGTAAGAAAGAGGGTGCAGAAAATAAGATGATCGCAATATATTTAGCACCACTTTATCTGCTGCTAAATGTCTATCTCTTATTCCGAATACTGAAATGGTTAGAGACTTATCATGTTTATTTTAAAAAGAAATGGATCAAAGCAGTTTTGGTCATGATCTATGTATTTTTTGCATTCAGTATTCTGATCGCATTTTTAATTCCACAAGGAAGGATGCATCGAGTTATGAAACTGATCAGTAATTACTGGCTGGGTGTTTTGATGTATTTGGCGCTTACGATCCTTATTGCGGATCTGATCCGCCTAATCTTAATCTATTTTGTAAAAGCAGATCAGGAAAAGTTTCGGACACCAAAAGTTTTCAAAATTGTTGGAAGCATTTGTATGATCTTGATCTTATTGATCAGTTTTTACGGAGTGTGTAATGCAAGGAATATCAGGACAACAAGTTACCATGTAACGATACATAAAAAAGTAAGAAATCATAAAAAGCTAAAGATCATTTTACTTGCAGATCTTCATCTTGGATACAATATTGGATGTTCTCAGATGAAACAGATGGTAATGAAAGTAAATCAGCAAAGTCCAGATTTGATCGTGGTCGCAGGAGACATTTTTGATAATGAATATGATGCATTAGATGATCCAGATCAGTTGGTTAAGATATTTCGACAGCTAAAGAGTCAATACGGTGTTTATGCAGTTTATGGAAATCATGATATTGATGAAAAGATTCTTGCAGGATTTACATTTGGCAGCGGTCGGGAGAAAAAGGTCAGCGATCCAAGAATGGATGAATTTGTAAAAATGGCAGGAATGCAGTTATTAAGAGATGAATCTGTTTGTATTGATCAAAGCTTCTATCTCTATGGAAGACCAGATGCTGAGAAAGTAGGCCGTGGGATCAGCAGACGTAAGACTCCAAAAGAACTGGTAAATGGAATGGATCTTAAAAAGCCTGTGATCGTACTAGATCATGAGCCAAGGCAGTTGGAAGAGTTAAATCAGGCAGGAGTAGACATTGATCTTTGCGGGCATACGCATGATGGGCAGCTGTTCCCTGGTAATATTACAATTCATTTGTTTTGGAAGAATCCGTATGGATATCGTAAGGTTGGAAATGCGCATCAGATCGTAACTTCAGGTGTCGGTTTATTTGGCCCGAATATGAGGGTCGGAACGAAAGCGGAGATTGTGGTTGTGAATGTGGATTTTAGATGATCTGACAAAGATGTCAGTTATACTATAATAAACATAATGGAGGAAGACATTTTTATGAAATATCACGATGGAAAAGACAGATGTAGTTGGGCTAATCCAAAGAATCCGATATATATTGATTATCACGATAAAGAATGGGGAGTGCCTGTCTATGACGACCATAAATTGTTTGAAATGCTGATCTTGGAATCGTTTCAGGCAGGATTATCGTGGGAGTGTGTGTTAAATAAACGAGAAGCGTTCAGAGAAGCGTTTGATGATTTTGATGTATATAAAGTGAGTGCATATGATGAGGAGAAACAAGCGCAATTAAAAGAAAATAAAGGGATTATAAGAAACCAAAGAAAAATATCTGCTGCCGTATCAAATGCGACTATTTTTATGAAAATCCAGGAACAATACGGAACCTTTTCTGAATATTTATGGAAGTTTACAGATCATAAGATCATCCATGAGACGGGAAAAACATCTTCAGAATTATCCGACCAGATTTCAAAGGATTTAAAGAAACGTGGAATGAAATTTGTCGGTACAACGATCATTTATTCCTATCTGCAGGCAGTGGGAGTGGTTGACTCACATGAGGAAGGTTGTTTCCTGCATCATAAAGAATAAAAAATTTACAAGTACGTAACACTGCGTACTTGAATTTTTATACAAAAAGGAGTAAGGTAGAAATCACCAGATAAAATTGAGTATTAGAAAGATGATCATGTCATAACAATGTTCAAACAAAGGGAGGAAGCGATCATGAGACGTAAGATTATGACAGCATTTGTATGCGCGATTATGACAATCTCTGTAATACCGGTTTATGCAGATGATACACAGACCGATCAGGCAGTGACAACAGAAGTTTCTACCGAAACAGCAGCAACGGTGCAAGAAACAAAAAGAACGCAAAGTAAAGAACAACTGAAGAAAAAGACAACAAGCAAGAAACATACTAAGACAAAGAAGACAAAATTAAAGAAAAAGGAAGAAAACAAAGTCATTCCAATGCCAACACAAGTGATCAGTAAGAGTTCTTCGGATACGATCGAAGGAAGGATCAAGGATAAACAGGCGAAAGTGAAACAGCTGAAAAAACAAAAAGCAAAGATTGAGGAAGAGATTCGCCTGGAACAGCAAAAAGCACGATCTATAAATGAATTTTACAAAAAGTATACAACAAATTCCAAGGCGGAGATTGCTTTATATGGGCAGGAGATCACTCCTTCTATGAAGATTTCTAAAAAAGATGAGCAGTTAAGAGAAGATTTATATGAGCTTGCAGATTTATTTGGAGATGAGAATCTGAGAACGATCGCAAGCAAATATGTCTTTGGAATCAATCATCCGGATTTTGAGACTTTGCTTGATAAGAATGAAACGATTCAGCTTGATCAGTATTTAAAGAACGAACAGATACTTCCGATCAAACCAATGGAAGAAAAGGTTCAGACGATCAAGAAGCAGATCAAGAAGTTCAAAGGAGAGATCAAAAAAGAGGAACAGACAAGATATTTTAATCCAAATGATGTCAGTGCTCTAAGTCATATCACAGTTTCAGACGCCAAACATATTTTGGAAGGAACTGCTTTGTATGATGATGCGAAAGCTTATGTCAAGGCGGAAGAAAAATATCATGTGAATGCAGTCTTTTTGATGGGAATCGCTGCACATGAAAGTGCATGGGGCACGAGCCGCCGTGCGAGGGAAGATAATAATCTGACTGGATATGGTGTAACATCGGATCATGCAAAAGGAATTAACAAATCAACGAAAGAAGCAGGACTTTTAGCAACTGCAGAAACTTTACATGAAAAATACCTGACATTAGGTGGAAGTTACTATGTTGGAACTTCTGCGGCAGCAGTGAACAAACATTACTGTGTTGGCGGAGAATGGGCGGCAGCAGTTGTAAAGAATGCTTATTTATTAATGAATCGTTTATAATTTTCTATTTTTGTATTGATTTTATAGAATCACAATGCTATAATTTACAAGAAATCAAAAAGAAGAAAACGTTGATGAGAAGAGTACTTTGTGGAAAGCTTCCAGAGAGGGATACATTTGCTGAAAGTATCCTAAGCAGACAAACAAAGGAAGACCACCTCGGAGTGGCTGTAAACCAGCCCGGCTGACACCGTTAATCGTCGATCAAGTGATCTGTTTCTGGAGTTTATGATCAAAGGATATGAAACAGATAACCAGGGTGGAACCGCGATAACTCGTCCCATGGATTTTTATTAGTCCATGGGATTTTTTATTTCTGTTATAGATTTATTATAGAAGAAATCTATAGAGAATTGTGACAGGATAAATAAAACGTTATATATCAAGAAAGGATGAATAAGAAGATGAAGATTACATTAAAAGATGGATCTGTAAAAGAGTATGAAAACAATATGTCTGTCATTGATATTGCAAAAGATATCAGTGAAGGACTGGCAAGAGTTGCCTGTGCGGGTGAGGTTGATGGAGAAGTTGTTGACCTTAGAACTGTCATTGACAAAGACTGCGAATTAAATATCTTAACATTTGATTCTGATGAAGGAAAACACGCATTCCGTCATACAGCATCTCATATTTTAGCTCAGGCAGTAAAACGTTTATATCCAGAAACAAAACTTGCGATTGGACCTTCTATCGACAATGGTTTCTACTATGATATGGAGAAAGATACTCCATTTACACAGGAAGACCTTGAGAAGATTGAAAAAGAAATGAAGAAGATCGTCAAAGAAAATCTTGAAATCACAAGCTTTACAAAACCTAGAGATGAAGCGATTGCATTTATGAAAGAAAGAAACGAACCTTACAAAGTAGAATTGATTGAAGATCTTCCAGAAGATTCCGTGATCAGCTTCTATCAGCAGGGTGAATTTGTTGATCTTTGTGCAGGACCTCACTTAATGACTACAAAACCAGTGAAAGCATTCAAACTTACAAGTATTGCAGGTGCTTACTGGCGTGGAGATGAGCATAATCAGATGCTTACAAGAATCTATGGTACTGCATTTACAAAGAAAGCAGAATTAGATGCATACCTTACAATGATGGAAGAGGCTAGAAAGCGTGACCATCGTAAACTTGGAAAAGAACTTGGTCTGTTTATGATGAGAGAAGAAGGACCTGGATTCCCATTCTTCCTTCCAAAAGGTATGGTTCTTAAAAACACATTATTAGACTACTGGCGTGAAATTCATCAGAAAGCAGGATACGTTGAAATCTCAACACCTATCATGTTAAGTCGTCATTTATGGGAAACATCAGGACATTGGGATCATTACAAAGAAAATATGTATACAACAGTTATTGATGATCAGGATTTTGCAATCAAACCTATGAACTGCCCAGGTGGAGTTCTTGTTTATGATTCTGAACCACGTTCATATAGAGATCTTCCATTAAGAATGGGAGAATTAGGTTTAGTACATCGTCATGAAAAATCTGGTCAGTTACATGGATTAATGCGTGTTCGTTGTTTTACACAGGATGATGCACATATCTTTATGACACCAGATCAGATCAAAGATGAGATCAAAGGTGTTGCAGGATTGATCGATCAGGTTTACAATTTATTTGGATTTAAGTATCATGTAGAACTTTCTACTCGTCCAGATGACAGCATGGGAAGTGACGAAGATTGGGAACTTGCAACAGATTCTCTTCGTGCAGCCCTAGATGATCTTGGACTTGATTATGTGGTAAATGAAGGAGACGGAGCATTCTACGGACCTAAGATTGATTTCCACTTAGAGGATTCTATCGGAAGAACATGGCAGTGTGGAACGATCCAGCTTGACTTCCAGCTCCCATTACGTTTTGACCTTCACTACACAGGAGCAGATGGAGAGAAACATCGTCCAATCATGATCCACCGTGTTGCATTTGGATCTATCGAGCGTTTTATCGGTATTTTGATCGAGCATTTTGCAGGTGCTTTCCCTACATGGTTAGCTCCAGTACAGGTTGAAGTGATTCCTATCTCTGATAAGCATTTAGATTATGCTAATAAAGTACTTGATACATTAAAGGCAGCAGGAATCCGTGCAGACATCGATACAAGAGCTGAGAAAATGGGATACAAGATCCGTGAAGCGCAGCTTCAGAAGATTCCATATATGTTAGTTGTTGGTGGAAAAGAAGAAGAAAACGAAGCTGTATCAGTAAGAAGCCGATTCAAAGGTGATGAAGGACAGATGAAGTTAGATGACTTCCTAGCTGCAATCAAAGAAGAGATTGCTAATAGAGAAAACCGTAAGGTTGAAAAAGAAGATTAATTGTCAAATGAAAAGGAGGCACCACATTTGTGGAATGCCTCCTTCCTTTATATCATATCCGTTCTAATAATTCATCAGGTTTCATAGCAGGTACTTTACTTTCGATAAAATCCTTGATATTACGAGTTACAATAAAATCTACTTTCATTCGCTGTGCGCATACCATTTGAATCGCATCTTCATAATCAGAAGTTTTCATATTCGCCGCTTTTCTTATATCAGAAGACTTTAGATCAGCAATATGAAAAATCATAAACAGCTGTTCAATAATTTGCTGAGTTTTTTCTGGTGTTAATTCTTTTCTCAAAATATAAACAATATTTGGAATAGACAATGCTGAAATATATCCATCAATTTTTTCTACTTCACATAACTTCCAGATTTTTGAAGAGCTTTCTACAAAATCAGTTCTGTCACATAATACATCAAGGATTACATTTGTATCAATCAATATTTTCATATTTTTCTGCAATCCTTTCTGCGCGGATATCCTTTTCGTTATAATCTTTTTTTAGAATTCCAGTTAAAGAATCAGTCAAGAAAGAAATACCTGTGTCTTTTGAAATTAATCTGGCGACTTCTTTTCCTTTTTTTAAAATAATAATTTCATTACCTTCTTGGACAGCTTTTAAATATTTACCAAAGTTATTTTGAATATCAGTTGCTGTTGTTGTAATCATAGTATCACCTCCTATTTCAATAGTTAGTACCTAAAATTATTATATGCTATTTTAGGGATTTTATCAATGATATTAGAAAAATTGATTCATTTTATAAGTTATATAAAACAAGATTGTCTATATAACTGCAACATTTTCTCAAATAAACATCTTGAAATATACCCCAACAGGGTATATAATATCAAACGTAAAGGAGGAAATCACATGGAAGAAAAAAAAGAATGTTGTTGTCATCACAAGACAAAAGAACGTTCAGACAAAGAGTATAAAGATCTTATTAATCGCCTAAGCCGCATTGAAGGACAAGTTCGCGGAATAAAAAAGATGGTAGAGAATGATACTTATTGTACCGAAATTGGTATACATTAATAATATATGTGCTACAAACCGCTTAAATACGTGATTTGAGTTATAACAAAAATAAAAAATACACCTTTTTTACACCATTTTAGAAAAAGGAGCTTAATACTATAAAATTTTATAATGAGTCATAAGAAGAGTAGATAAAAAATTTATCTGTTCTTTTTTTTCTAATATATTTGAAAACCTTGACATAAATATATTTAGTGTGTAATACATTTTATAATAAAAATCTGAAATTTTACACCAAATTTGAAAAAGGGAAAAATTGTAATCTAAATAAGGAATTTTTAATCATTTATAGGAGCTTTAATACTATAATTTTCATAAGGCATAACAAAGAAGAGCAGATGAATAAATCTACTCTTTTTTGTTATGCTTTATATCTGTTTAAATATTTCAGAACAAAGCAATTATAGCGGCTATGGTTCTAAAAGTTTCAAAGTAAAAACTTGAAAGTCAGGACATAAAATTGGAAAAATAATGAAGGATGGAGATATTATCATACAAATTATAATAATCTTTCATATATGTTGCTGTATGCCGAAAAATCATATCGAATATTCGGACAATTGATCCGAAAAGACAGTAATGTGGAGAAAGCGATTCTTGAAAAAGGAAAGAATTTTCAATTAGAAGATATAGGAATGAACTATTATCACAAAATCAAACAGAAGGATGGATTTCTAGATGCAGTTTTTTATTTAACCAATCATCAACTAAAAAGAGATGGTGAACATACAGAAGAGAGCTATAAATACTGCATTATTGAAGGAGAAAAAGAGATATACAAAGAAAAGATTATTGTGGAAAAAGGCAGATTGTATAAGTTGATTCAGCAGCAACAAAGCAGAAGCAATCGAGAAGAACGATTGATTGAAATAGCAAACAGAGTGTTGTAAACAGCTCGTTTTCATAAATGAAAGGTAAGACATCATTACAGAAAAGATACTCGGTTGAAATATCGGATATTGTTTGGAAAGTCAAAATATGTGCATGCTTCTGCGAAGAAGTCTGCATAAATGAAAAGTAACTCCTGTAACAGGGAAACGTGTATTTCCATCGAGGTGTAACTTGCCTCGTAAAGAATCTGCGGTCAACTCGGTATTACAGGATATTTCACTTTTAGACTGCACAGCCAGAAACAGAAACCGTTGTACTCCCTGTGTTTAATATTAATCGCATGATGGATGAATAAAATATATTCGATTTATTTTCTAAAAGATAAATAATAAGCCGAAAAATAAAGAAGAATATTAAATAGTATAGCATTCTCTTTATATTTGTTAGGAAGAAAGAGTAAGAAACCCACCTGTGTTATATTATATAGGTGGGTTTTGTTATATATAAAATTGTATTTATTATTTAGCTAAAAAATAGGTGGTTTAAAGATAAAGTTAAAAAGTGATAATTATAAATGACATTTTTTTGATATAAAATAAAAAAATAATATCATTTTTCTTGAATATAGAAAAAAATATTGCTAAAATAATAGTAACTAAAAAATAGTTGCATATAATAAATATGGTAGGTGGTGAACAGGTTAATGCCCAAGAAAGCAGTTTTATTAGAAAAAATATCTAGAAAACCATATCCAAAAAATTTTACAACAAGAGAATTGGATCAATTAATGAGAAAATGCTGTTGTGAGAAATTTTCTGGAGGCAGAGGCTCTGGGATAGGTTATGTACATACAGAAACGAAAAGAATTTTACAGTTTGATCAACCTCATCCCGGGAATGAACTGTATAAATATCAAATAGAAAAAGTAATAAAATTTTTGCAAGATATTGGTGAATTGGAGAAAAGGTGATAAATATGAATTCAATGTTAGAGTATAAAGGATATCATGCTTCTGTGAAATATGATGCCGACGATAATATACTGGTAGGTGAAGTTTTTGGAATTACAGATTCTTTGAATTTCCATGGAACATCAATTAAGGAGTTAGAAAAAATGTTTCACAATAGTATTGATAATTATCTTGAATTATGTGAAAAAATAGGGAAAATACCAGAAAAGGAATTTAAAGGATCTTTTAATATTCGAATTTCACCAGAAGTCCATAAACAAATTGCTTTAGTCGCTGCACAAAAGGATATATCTTTAAACCAATATGTGGCTAATGTAATAGAAGAATCATTAAATCCGAAAAAAAATACAGAACAATTAATTATGTATTTCCCAAAAAAATGTGTAGGTGCATATTTTAAATTATCGAAACAACAAACTCAAAAAAAATATAAAAAAGATATTTCATGGAAAAAAGAAAAGGAGCAGTTTTGCCATGCAGAATAAAGAAATTGAAATTTTAAGTCACAAAATATCAGATATCCAAATATCTATAGATGATGATGTGAAAGAAAAATTTGAAATGCAAATTGATAGTAGATCTAAAATACGAGAACCAATTAATGATAATGATACAACATTATTATTAAATTTAGAATTAAATATAAACTCAAAAGATGAAATGCTTAATATTTCTATAATTAGTGATGTTATTTTTGACTTACATGCACTTTATAATGATTATGAAGAAATTGCAGAAAAAGAGCTTGTACCAATGGCAATGAAGGAAATATCATTTTCTTTAGACCAAATGCTATTAATAATGGGCTATTCTAAGTTAGATATAGCTAATAAATTAAATTTATAAAATAAGTTCGTCTATATTTTAGGTATTAGACAATTACAATTTAGAATAGTCATTTTAATATCCTATTGTTAGAAGCAGTTTCCAATTTGTCCTCCAGTGTCTTTTGACCTGGAGGATTTTTTTTAATATTTTTATATATTGTAGCTGTATAACTTGCAAACAGCTACATACTTGTGCTATAATAAGAGTATGAAAAGAGAATATAAAGTTACAAAAACAACAACATCACTGATCAAGTATCATTTTGTTTTTTGCCCAAAGTATCGAAGAAAGATATTTCTGATCCATGGAGTAGAAGAACGAATGAAAGAATTGACAAAGGAACAGTGTGAAAAGGATCAGATCGAGATTCTTGAGATGAAATGTGATGTGGATCATGTATATTTATATGTAAGAGCATATCCACAGACAACAATAACAAGAATCATGGGGAGCATCAGAGAGTACACATCAAAAATATTAAGAAAGGAATTTAAAGAACTATCAAAAATGAGTTCTCTCTGGACTAGATCTTATTTTGTTAGCACAGAAGATTTTATTAGTCTGGATACGATCAAATGGTATGTTGAGCAGCAAAAAACTAGAGGGTAAGTAAAATTGGAGGTAGATTATGAGTAAGGTAAAAAAAGGAAAACGAGTGGCAGCAGCTGCGATGGCTGTTGCGTTATCTATGGCTACGGTAACGACTGGTGTGTTACCGAACACAACGGTTCATGTACATGCAGAAGAAGATGGAAGTGTATATAAAAAGATTGCTGATTCAAGCGTAAATGGATTCTATTACGAGCAAAATGTATGGGGATATATACAATGTACAACAGACAAAACATTGGAATATTCTTCTTATGATGAAATGATAAAAAAACTTTCAGCAATTACAAAAAAAATCGTTCAGGAAAATGCTTATGATCGGTATAGTTTTAGTTTTCCTATAAAGATCAGTTCTGCTGCAAAGGATGAAAGATTTGAAAATGATCAAGTTAATAAAGATTTGGAGAATGAAGTATATAAAGAAGAAACGGGTGATCCGAAAGGCGGACATACAATGGCTTCTATGGGTGGTGGATTAACTAATATTTATGATATAACCTATTCAGAGTCTGAAAAAGCATATATAGGTGAAGTCACTGGAAGTGGCGGATATGGTTCCAAAAAAGATCGATATGATCAAACCGTTAAGAAGCTGAATGAAGTTATTAAAAATCTGAATTTAGATGGAAAATCTGATTATGAGAAATTTAAAGCAGTCACGAACTGGATTGTTTCAAATGTGACGTATGATTCACATTATAATGGAAAACCTAATATCCCAGCTGGTACAGAATATCCACATGACATGACAGGAGCGGTGCTTGATAAATATGCAGTTTGCGACGGATACGCAGGATTGTTCTACTATATGGCAAATGCAGTTGGATTAAAAGCATTATACGAGGACGGAACATCGATTTCAGAGCAAAAAGGGCATGCATGGAATCTTGTTAAAATGGACGGTGTTTATTACTATGTAGACCCTACAAATGCCTACTTTAAAGAAGACGGAGAACCGGGAAGCGAAGTATTGCATGGACAGAAATACTTTTTCACTTTATACGCACCAGACAGTACTACGATAGAAGATACCTACAAAAATATATCACAGGATGACTACTTGAAAGAGCATTCTGTATGTAAAGGAAATCACAATCTTCGAGAGAATGGAGGAAAATCTGCTCAATGTACAACACCTGCTACAATACATTATGAATGTACAAACCCTGGCTGCCTATATGAATACGATGTAGAATCATCCCCAGCTTTAGGACATGCATGGGATGAAGGCAAGATCACACAGGAACAATCCTGTGATAATCCAGAAATTACAACATATACATGTACCAGAAGTAATTGTAAAAAGAAGAAACAGGTAGAAACCAAACCCGCACTTGGTCATACATGGGATGAAGGGAAGATTACAAAAGAAGCAACCTGTTCCGAAACAGGAGTTAAGACTTATACATGTAGTCGCTGTGGTGGAACAAAGACCGAAGAGATCCCAAAAACAAAACATGACTATGAAGAGCATGTAGTAAAAGCTCCTACTTGCACAGAAAAAGGTGTTAGCTATTATGTATGTAAAAACTGTGGACTTACAACATCAAGACGACAGACACCTGCGACCGGTCATATCCACACAGAAGTACGGAATCAGAAAGATGCAACTTACAAAGAAGAAGGGTACACCGGAGACACTTACTGTAAAGATTGTGGTAAAAAGCTGGAAACAGGAACCGTGATCCCAAAATTGGTAGAGAAAGAACATGATTACGGCGAATGGGTTCTTGATCAGGCTCCAACGTGCAAAAAATACGGAGCAAGACACAGAATCTGCAAGAACTGCGGAGATCGAGAAGTCGATGTGCTTGATAAGGTCGATCATACATGGGAACTTGTTTCAACAACACCTGCTACATGCACCATTGGAGAAATCCAACATTATAAGTGCAGCGTTTGTGGAGAGACAAAAGATGTGACATTAAGTAATCCATTAGGAGAACATTCCTGGGATAACGGAAAGGTAACCAAAAAAGCTACCTGTACGGAAGATGGAGAAAAGACTTATACCTGTACTGTCTGCAATACGACAAAAACGGAAGTTATTCCTGCTACCGGACATCAGCACAAAGAAGTAAGAAACGCAAAGAAAGCTACCTGTACCGAAGATGGCTATACAGGAGATACTTACTGCAAGGACTGTGGAGCGAAACTGGAATCTGGAACCGTGATCAACAAATTAGGTCATACATGGGATAATGGTGTTATTACTAAAGAAGCTACAGAAACAGAAGAGGGTATCAAAACTTATACCTGTAAGACATGTGGTGAAACAAAAACAGAAAAGATTCCAGTTGCATCCCACCATTGGGATCAGGGAACGATCACAAAGAAAGCAACTTGTACAGAAAATGGAGAGAAAACGTATCATTGTACCGATGAAGGATGTGATAAAACATGGATCGAAACGATTCCTGCCACTGGACATTCTTGGGATAGTGGAAAAGTAACCGAAGCTGCGACTTGTAAGAAAGAAGGAACAAAAACCTACACCTGCAAGAACTGTGGAGAGACAAAGACAGAATCCATTCCAAAAACAGAACATCAGTGGGATAACGGTAAAGTGACAAAAGAAGCTACCTGCAAAGAAGAAGGAAGCAAAACCTATACCTGCAGCATTTGTGGTGACACGAAAACAGAAGCAATTCCAAAGAAAGGCCACACATGGGATGAAGGAAAGGTAACCAAAAAAGCAACCTGTACCGAAGATGGCTTAAAAGTCTACACTTGTAAGTCTTGTGGAGAAACCAAAGAAGAGGTACTAAAAGCAACAGGGCATCAGCATACAAAACTCCGCAATGAAAAGAATGCCACTTGCACAGAAGAAGGCTACAGTGGAGATATCTATTGCACCGACTGTGGAGAGCTGATCAAAAAAGGTTCTGCGACAGAAAAAGCCGATCATAACTGGAAAGTAACCAGTGAAGAGAAAGCTACTTGTGAAAAAGATGGTTCTAAGACATACACTTGTGCAGACTGCAAAGAAACAAAGACAGAGACGATTCCTGCCACTGGACACAAGTTTGGTGATTGGCAGACCGTAACAACACAGAGTGTCTTTACCGGTGGAGTACAGAAACGGATCTGTAATGTCTGCGGAAAAGAAGAAACTAGAAATGTTAGCAATCAGCTGAAAGCTACGATCAAAACTAATGCATCATCCTTGAAGCTGAAACGCAAACAGGCAACAAAGAAATTTGTCGTAAGTGGACTTGCAGCGGGAGATTCTGTAAAATCATGGACAAGCAGCAATCAGAAGATTGTAAAAGTTTTCGGAAGTAGAAACGGAGCATGTACGATCAAAGCCGGAAGCAAAACAGGAAAAGCCAAGATCACGATCACACTGGCAAGTGGACTGAAAAAGACAATAAATGTTACGGTTCAGAAAAAAGCTGTTACTTGCACATCCATTAAAAATGTACCAAAGAAGCTGACACTAAAACGCAAGAGATCTTATCAGTTAAAACCAGTGATCAATCCGATCGCATGCATTTACAAAGCGAAATATAAGACTTCTAACAAAAAGATCGTAAAAGTAACAAGCAAAGGAAAGATCACAGCTGTAAAGAAAGGAAAAGCAAAGATCACAGTTATGGTAGGCAAAAAGAAGTTTGTATGCACTGTAACAATCAAATAAGGACTATTTGCCGAGTAGTTCACGAAAATAGAGCACCAGAGATATCCACAGTCAATTTGACTGTGGATATCCAACAAAGGAGAATAATTTTTATGAAAACAATAAAGTACCTCACAGTATTTTGCATGATGATATGTATGATCATGCAATTAAATATAAATGTTTCAGCAAATGAAAATAATATATGTTATGTCGCTCACAGAGGATATACAAAATATGCACCAGAGAATTCAATTCCTGCATTCGAAGCCGCAGGAAAAGAAGGTTTTCAAGCAGTGGAGTGTGATATCCATGAAACTGCCAAGGATAAAAAGGGGAAACGTAGATTTGTGATCATGCACGATCAAACATTAAATCGTATGTGTGGATTATATGGAAAAAATGTATATCAAAAGAAATTAACATATCAAAAGATTCGAAACAAATATTATATCAAAACAGGAAACAATATTGAATCATATACAAAAAAACAATTAAGGATACCGTCTCTTGAGGAGTATTTGAATATTTGTAAAAGATATCATATGAAGCCCGTAATTGAAATCAAGCAAAAGATGAAAAAAGATACGATCAAACGACTGTATCAAAGTCTAAAAAAAGCAAAAATGCAAAATCAGGCAGTCGTTACTTGTAAATACAAACAACAGCTTACTTATATGAGAAAATACGCACGTAAAATGCCATTAGAATATGTTAGACATGATTTTACTCAGAATGATCTCTCATGGATGAAGAAATATCATATTAATGTAAGTATTAATAAAAATATCTTGTCGGATGATATGATCCAGTTATTTGAAACAAATAACATAAAGATTAATATCTGGACAATCAATAATAAAGATCAATTATATAATTTTACCAACAAAGGAATAAAAATTGTAACAAGTGATGATGCTTTGTGGAAAGAGTAAGAAGGATGATCTCACAGTCTTTGGACTGTGGGATTTTTTAAAAAATATTCTTTTGATGCAAAGAGATTAATTTTATTGCACAAAAATAAAATTAATGATAAACTGTAAATG
>ERZ812616.1209-NODE-1209-length-29786-cov-2.956981_pt1 | contig 29786 bp, 20 predicted proteins | sample MGYA00376249_ERZ812616 | MGnify/ENA primary metagenome ERZ812616 (study PRJEB26924, sample SAMEA4378265) | human gut metagenome | biome: human gut; feature: human-associated habitat; material: faeces | place: China | collected 2013 ...
CATCAGCTGTAAGAGCAGCTCTTGGGATCTCGATCATTGTACCAACATGGTACTTGATGTCAGCATTTGCAGCAGCGATCTCAGCGTCAGCTGTCTCAACTACAATCTTCTTAACAAACTTAAGCTCTTTGATCTCACATACTAATGGGATCATGATCTCAGGCTCGATATCCCAGTCTGGATGAGCTTTCTTTACATTGATAGCTGCACGGATAACAGCCTTTGTCTGCATCTTAGCAATCTCAGGATATGTAACTGCAAGACGGCATCCTCTATGACCCATCATTGGGTTGAACTCATGGAGTGACTCACAGATAGCTTTGATTTCCTCTACTGACTTATTCTTAGCCTTTGCAAGCTTCTCGATGTCAGCCTCCTCTGTAGGAACGAACTCATGAAGAGGTGGATCAAGGAAACGAATTGTTACTGGGCATCCCTCAAGAGCCTCGTATAATTTCTCGAAATCTCCCTGCTGATATGGAAGAATCTTGTTAAGAGCTGTCTCTCTCTCCTCTACTGTATCAGAGCAGATCATCTCACGGAATGCAGCGATTCTCTCTGGATCGAAGAACATATGCTCTGTACGGCAAAGTCCGATTCCCTCTGCACCAAGCTCACGAGCCTTCTTAGCATCTGCAGGAGTATCTGCATTTGTACGAACCTTAAGTCTTCTGAACTCATCAGCCCATGCCATAACACGTCCGAACTCACCAGCGATTGAAGCATCAACTGTTGGGATGATTCCAGCGTAGATGTTACCTGTTGTACCATCGATAGAAATCTCAGATCCCTCTGTGAATGTCTGTCCTGCAAGTGTGAACTTCTTGTTCTCCTCGTCCATATTGATATCACCACAACCAGATACACAGCATGTTCCCATACCACGTGCAACTACGGCTGCGTGAGATGTCATACCACCACGAACTGTAAGGATACCCTGAGCAGCCTTCATTCCTGTGATGTCCTCTGGAGATGTCTCAAGACGTACAAGTACGACTTTTTCTCCTCTTTCAGCCCATGCCTCAGCATCGTCAGCTGTAAATACAACCTTACCACAAGCAGCTCCTGGAGATGCTCCAAGACCCTTTCCAAGTGGAGTTGCAGCTTTAAGTGCAGCAGCATCGAACTGTGGATGTAATAATGTATCAAGGTTACGAGGGTCGATCATTGCAACAGCCTCAGCCGGTGTCTTATGTCCCTCATCTACTAAATCGCAAGCGATCTTAAGAGCAGCTGGAGCAGTTCTCTTACCATTACGGCACTGAAGCATATAGAGCTTCTTGTTCTCAACTGTGAACTCCATATCCTGCATATCATGGTAGTGATTCTCAAGAGTCTCACAAACCTTAAGGAAATCAGCGTATGCCTCTGGGAACTCCTGCTCCATCTGAGCGATTGGCATTGGAGTACGAACACCGGCAACTACGTCCTCACCCTGTGCATTGATCAGGAACTCACCCATAAGCTTGTTCTCGCCAGTTGCAGGATCACGAGTGAAGGCAACACCTGTACCGGACTGATCATTTAAGTTACCGAATACCATTGGCATTACGTTAACAGCGGTTCCCCAGGAATATGGGATATCGTTGTCTCTTCTATATACGTTAGCACGTGGGTTGTCCCATGAACGGAATACAGCCTCGATTGCAAGCTTTAACTGCTCTACTGGATCTGAAGGGAACTCTGTTCCTAACTGATTCTTGTACTCAGCCTTGAACTGCTCTGCTAATTCCTTTAAGTCTGCTGCTGTAAGGTCAACGTCAAACTTAACACCTCTGTCAGCTTTCATCTTGTCGATGAGCTGCTCGAAGTATTTCTTACCAACTTCCATTACAACGTCAGAGAACATCTGAATGAAACGACGATATGAATCGTATACGAATCTCTCAAACTTTGGATCCGGGTTACCAGCGATCATAGCTGCTACTACATCGTCGTTAAGACCAAGGTTAAGGATTGTATCCATCATACCAGGCATAGAAGCACGTGCTCCGGAACGTACAGATACAAGAAGAGGATTCTTAAGATCACCGAACTTCTTGCCGTTCTCTTTTTCCATCCAAGCTACACCTTCCATAGCCTGAGCCATAATTTCATCATTGATTTTACGTCCATCCTCATAGTACTGAGTACATGCCTCAGTTGTGATGGTGAATCCCTGTGGTACTGGAAGACCAATTTCAGTCATCTCAGCAAGGTTAGCACCCTTACCACCGAGAAGGTTACGCATGGTCATGTTACCTTCTTTGAAGGTGTATACCCACTTGTTTGCCATTTGACAATTCCTCCTAATATTTGTTTATTGTATAAATTCGAAAAACGAATAACATGATCCGTTTTTCATAAAGCTGAGCCGTGAACACAGACTTCACGACTATGCTATACTTATTGTAACACAGAATTCGCATTTCGCAAGCATTTTTTACCATAGTTATGCCCCATGAACCACAGAGCCGGACGCAAACCATCCGTTTTGTAATCCACAGGGCAGACTTTTATTTATGCAATATTAAAATTCAAATTTTTTCTCAAAATAAGCATCCAGCTCATCGATTTTAATTCTTTCCTGCTGCATGGTGTCACGGTCACGTACGGTAACGGCTCCATCCTCTTCGGAATCAAAATCATAAGTAACACAGAATGGTGTACCAATCTCATCCTGACGGCGGTAACGCTTTCCGATCGTTCCTCTGTCATCAAACTCACAATTGTATTTCTTTGCCAGCTGGGCATATACTTTTTCCGCACCCTCATTTAACTTCTTGGATAACGGAAGCACACCGATCTTAACCGGAGCAAGTGCCGGATGGAAATGGAAAACGGTTCTTACGTCCGGCTTTTCCTCTGTTCCGATATTTTCCTCATCGTATGCAGCACATAAAAATGCCAGAACCACACGATCAGCACCAAGTGATGGCTCAATAACGTAAGGAATATACTTTTCTCCCTTGGTATCATCAAAATACGTCATATCCTGACCGGACACATTCTGATGCTGTGTCAGATCGTAATCGGTACGGTCGGCAATCCCCCAGAGTTCCCCCCATCCAAACGGGAATAAGAATTCAATATCCGTCGTTCCCTTAGAATAGAAACACAGTTCCTCTGCAGAATGATCACGCAGACGCATCTCGTCTTCCTTAATTCCCAGAGATAACAGCCAGTCACGGCAGAACGCTCTCCAGTACTGGAACCACTCTAAATCGGTACCCGGCTCACAGAAAAATTCCAGCTCCATCTGCTCAAACTCTCTCGTACGGAATGTGAAGTTACCCGGTGTAATCTCATTACGGAAAGACTTACCAATCTGTCCGATTCCAAACGGAATTTTCTTACGGGAAGTTCTCTGCACATTTTTGAAGTTAACGAAAATACCCTGTGCGGTTTCCGGACGAAGATATACGGTATTTTTTGCATCTTCCGTAACTCCCTGGAATGTCTTAAACATCAGATTAAACTGACGGATGTCTGTAAAATTATGTTTACCGCAGGAAGGACATGGAATGTTATGGCTTTCGATAAAATCTACCATTTTCTCATTGGACCATCCATCTACGGATCCGTCCAACTCGATGTTATTCTCCTGTGCAAAATCTTCGATCAGCTTATCTGCACGGAAACGCTCATGACATTCTTTACAATCCATCAGTGGATCAGAAAAACCTCCCAGATGTCCGGAAGCAACCCAGGTCTGTGGGTTCATCAGGATGGCGCAGTCCACACCAACATTGTATGGGTTTTCCTGTATGAACTTCTTCCACCATGCACGCTTCACATTGTTTTTCAGTTCTACACCAAGATTTCCGTAATCCCATGTATTTGCAAGACCTCCGTAGATTTCAGATCCCGGATATACAAAACCTCTTGCTTTTGCTACCTGCACAATTTTGTCCATCGTCTTTTCCATTATGTAATCCTCACATTCTATTATGTATTTTCTGATCCGCCCAAAGGCTGGATCTGAGTTACTTATAAATTATATAGGTATATACCTGACTGAATTCGCCTGTGGCATCATCGGTACTGGTATCTTCCTCGTCAAACTGAAACTTCACTTCGGATTCCTGCTCCGTAACATCGATCAGATCGTCATCGGATACCGCTCCTGTCGTTTCCTCAATCTGTGTGCCTGCTGCCTCTGTGGCACTTTCCGTTCCCTCTGTTGTTTTTTCCGCTGCAAGAAGGGACGTTCCTTCTTTGATTGCAATGGTCTGTGCATCCACATAACTGGTATTTGTCGTGGATACATAACAGATGGTTCCTTTTACTTTTACATTTGTATTTCCACGGATTACAACCACTTTGCAGCTGGAGTCATCCAGAAATGCGCTGCTCTCACACGCTTTGATCTTTCCGTTTTTTACGGATGCAAACGATCCGTCAAAAGAATACCCTGCGGCCAGTGCTTCTGCAACACTTCCCGTATACAGTTCCATATCATTAAATTTCTGATAATCTTCGGCTGTACGGTACGCAATGGTAAGCGTTGCCTTTTTTTCTCCTGTGTCGAGTTTTTTCAGCGAAACGCTTCCCTTTCCGTTTTTCTCATTATAGGTATCTATTTCATTTTTGACATATTCTTTCAATCCGTCTTTATCATATGTCTTTTCGTCAAAATTTTCCACATCGGTAGACACGATTTTTCCATCTTTCAGTACAAAAACTGTGCTTTCATCCGCTTTGTAAGAAGTGCCGCAACCGGTAAACATTCCTACGCTAAGCAGAAATACCAGCACGATCTGACCGAATTTCTTCATGATTTCACAAATCCTCCTCTATTCACAATCCATGATATTATACACTTTTCATATTCCCATTTCAACCGAAAATCGAAAGGGACTTAAAGTCATGATGCACATAATACGCCATATATTCTTTCATAATCATCTTCAGTTCCCTTAGTACTTCCTCTGAAACGGTAAACGAGTATAATCTGGCGACAGGTGTGGATATGATATACTGCATCGTATATCGCGTGGAATCGGAAATATACATGCCCTGTACTTCCTTCGCACAGGTTCTGCAGAAGATGCCTCCCCTTTTCACCGAAAAGAAACACAGGTCTTCTTTCGCATGACAATGCATACAGGCAAACACCTGCGGTCCTTCTCCATTGATGGTTATGGCTTTTAGTTCAAACACTGCACGCACAAGTTCTTTGGAATACCTGCTGTTTTCCAGTGCACGAAACGACTGGTACAAAAGCTTTAACATTTCCCGCTCATCGTTATTTTCCTGACAATAATATTCCGCGAATTCTGCAAAGTAGAACGCAAGCGATGCTGCATCCAGATCCAAAACCAGTTCACGAAAATAGTTCTGAATGTTTGCTTTGGTAACATTATAGGAATTTCTTCCCTCAAACACTTCGAATTCGCCAAAGGCAAAGGGATTCGTCGCTGCCAGCAGCTGGCTCGACGGTCGTCTGGCACCTCTGGCAAACGCTGTGATTTTTCCCCTTTCCTTTGTCAGAATTGTTATTCTTTTGTCATAATCATTGACAGGCATGGCTGTTAAAACCATGCCCATCACTATCACAGACTGACTCATACTTCTGCTGTTCCTTCTGTCCGTAACCTCCGCCACTTCCTGCGGCATCCGTCACTTCATTCCGATAAGTCAGATAATCGGTAACTTTTCCTGTTGTCCAGAATGTTTCCCAGGTTTTCTCCATTGCACCTTACCTCCATTACTATCGTCTGCAATGGCGGTAATTCTATTCCCGAAAAATATTGGAAACCCATCATCTGCTCTTTATCTTTTATTCTTCCTCCCGATACCCGAAATTTTTAATCAGAAAATCACTGTCTCTCCAGTCTTTCTTCACCTTCACCCAAAGTTTTAAATTCACTTTGGCATCCAGCATTTTTTCCATCTCGTAACGCGCATTGGTTCCGATCTTTTTAAGCATCGACCCCTGCTTTCCGATAATAATTCCCTTGTGGGAATCCCGTTCACACACAATCGTTGCGTCGATATCATACATCTTACCGCCTTTGCGCGGTTTCATCTGGTCGATGGCAACGGCAATTCCATGCGGTACTTCATCGCTTAACGCATGAAGTGCTTTTTCTCTTATGATCTCCGCACAGATCGCACGCTCCGGCTGATCGGTAATCGTATCCTCGTCATAAAACTGCGGACCATACGGAAGATACTTAAAAATAGAATCAATCACGTCATCCACATTCTGTCCGCGAAGGGCGGAAGTCGGAATAATCTCCGCGAAATCATAAATCTTGCGGTAGGTATCGATAAACTCCAGTACCTTGTCTTTTTCCACGGTATCAACTTTATTGATCACAAGAATCACAGGCGTCTGAACTTTTTTCAGCTGTTCTACAATGTGCTGTTCCCCCGCACCGATAAAATTACTCGGCTCCACCAGCCACAATACGACATCCACCTCGTTCAGTGTCTTTTCTGCAACATTTACCATATATTCACCAAGCTTATTTTTTGCTTTGTGAATTCCCGGCGTGTCAAGAAAAACGATCTGTCCACGCTCCATATCCGTATACACGGTCTGGATCCGGTTTCTGGTTGTCTGCGGCTTATTGGATGTGATTGCAATCTTCTGTCCGATCAGACGGTTCATCAACGTTGATTTTCCTACATTTGGTCTGCCGATAATTGTAACAAACCCTGACTTAAAATTTGCTGCTGTCATTTGTATCTCCTTTATCGTGCTATTCGCACAGTCCCTGAATTGAGGTAAACATACCGCTTTCTTCACGGATTGCATGCTCATTTCCCACTACACACAGACACTGATCGGAAAGGATCGAGGCGATCAGATCCGAAAGACTGCGGATATCTGCCGGTGTCGCTGTCAGTATCTCGTCACGCTCTTTCTGGATTTCCTCATAGGTCAGATGTTCCAGATAAGCAGCCATCGAACGGCTTCCCTTTGCTTCCGGGTTTAACGGTGTATCTAAAGCTCCAAACGTGCCAATGATATATTTTGTCATATCACGCTCATCCGGATCAAAGGATGCTACATATTCCGGAATTTTCTCATAGACGGCATTGGTCTTTGCCAGATTCGGGTCCCGGTAAGATACAAAATAACTGTCTCCGGTTCTAAGGAAAGAACTCATACATCCATATGCACCGCCCTTTACACGGATATTCATCCACAGATATTCATAGCTTAAAATCATTTTTAAAATCTTTAAGGTTCCGTGATATGCGTATCCATGGCTGATAAAGTTACCGGATCTTGCCACATACTGGATCTGGGAGGCGTCCGTAAATCCCTCATTTTTCTTAGAAAGCACCGGATGGATTGCAGCCTGCGCCGGTGTTCCTTCCGGAAGTTTCTCCAGATACTTCTGCATGATCGGGGAAGCTTTTTCATAAGAGCCTTCTTCTCCGGTAAAGCTGACGAGCATTCTCTTTCTGACAAATACTTTTTCTATCAGCTGCTGCAGTTTTTCGGCTACCGCCTGCGGATTCTCTTTCATCTGTTCATCCAGTCTGCGGATCATCTGATTGTATGCAATACCAATTGTCGCATCATTATAAAATGCATAAACAGATTCGTAAGAAAGTGCACGCATTGCAGCTACCGTGTGCCCGCTGCTGCTTAAGTTCACCTGCAGTCTGGATTTCACCTGTGCAATCAGTTCAGCCAGTCGTTTGGTATCGTGCAGATCCGAACTGTTTAAGATTTCCTCTGCCAGTTTCATGGCATGCTCCAGATTGCTCTCAAGCACTTTCATGCGGATCTCAAATTTAACTGCCATCGCATCGTGATTTTTCAGATCCGGATACATGCTGACCCCACTGGTAATTCCGCCGGTATAAATATTGATGGCATTTGCAAGATCGGCATAACTGTAGGATCTGGTATTGACATATCCGAGTACCGCGCGCAGAAGTCCAAGGTACGGAACCTCCTCCTCTGCAATGTCATTGCACTCAAACATCAGAGTAATATAATTGATGCCATTTGCCGGTGCCTCATGCCGGACAACCGGAATTTCTCCCATGTTCTCCTCCTTATTGGAAAACGGCATGGCTTCTTTTTTCATATCCTCTCTGCCAAGCATCGGAATTTTCAACAGATCTTCTTCCTTTGACGGTTCTTCCTGATATTCCCGCAGATGTCTGGTCTGGGCAATCAGCGCCTGCACCTCTTCGTCGCTTAATCCGGCCTTATATGCGGCAAGTTTTTCTGCCAGTGCCTGTTCCCTGACACGGTTAAGTCCCTTCTCCGGCGCAACCACAACCACAGCGCCATGCGCATTGTCCAGCAGATACTTCTGAATCAGATCTTCAAAATATCCGGTTTTGATCTGCTCCCGCAAAAACTGTAATGTATCCAGACATTCCAGATGAATAAACGGCTTGGTATCATCAAACAGCCAGCTTTCCATACACTGCAGTCCATACAAAAGTCCCTTCGGAAACTGTCCGTAATCTGCTTCCCGGAACCGGAATTCCGCACTGTTAATTCCCGCAAGAAGGGAATCCTGATTCAGCCCTTCCTTTACCAGCTTCTGTAAGGTTTCCTCGATAATCTGCACAAAACGGGTCTGATCAGACTCATCGGCATTCTTAGCGACAATGGAAAACATCGGCTGAAGCATGCCATCCTCAAAAGATCCGTAGACATCTTCCCCGATTCCCGCATCAATCAGTGCCTGGCGTACCGGTGCTCCCGGCGCACTGACAAGGACATAATCCAGTACAGAAAATGCCTGATACAATTCACGGTCAAGAACGGTTCCCACCACTTTATTGTAAGAAAGATACGTGTGCTTCTCCTCCGGTTCATCTTCTGTGATCGGATACGTTCTGCGCTCGGATACTACCGCGTCAAATGGCTTTTGCAACTGGATTTGTGAATGTACTTCCACTTCATTTGCATCATAATGGCTTAAATATTCCTCATCCAGCCAGGTGAGCCTCTCTTCTATATCCATATCTCCGTACAGATAAATATAGGAGTTGCATGGATGATAATATTTGTGATAAAACGCAAGATAATTTTCATACGTCAGTTCCGGTATTTTTTCCGGGTTTCCTCCGGAATTTTTGCTGTAGGTATTGTCCGGAAACAGTGCTTCCATAATTGCCGTCTCAAGTACTTCATCCGGGGAGGAATATGCCCCCTTCATTTCATTGTATACGACGCCGTTGATGGTCAGCGGTGCATCTTCTGACTCCAGCTCATAGTGCCAGCCTTCCTGCATAAAAATCTCTTTATACTTTGTAATATTTGGATGGAATACCGCATCCAGATATACCTCCATCAGATTTTTAAAATCCCGCTCATTGTAACTTGCTACCGGATACAGTGTTTTTTCCGGATATGTCATTGCATTCAAAAACGTATTGAGTGACCCTTTGGCAAGCTCAATAAAAGGGTCTTTGACCGGAAATTTATCCGATCCGCAAAGCGTGGTATGCTCGATAATATGCGGAACTCCTGTCTCATCTTCCGGGGGTGTCCGAAATCCGATCGAAAACACCTTATTGTCATCTTCATTGGAAATGACACACACGCGTGCTCCGCTTTTTTTATGTCGCAGAATATATCCCATGGATTCAATATCCGCAATCTTTCTTACTTCTATTATTTCATATGCTGACAATTTCAATTTATCCATATTTCTCATCCTTCCATTTTTATTTCAACGGAATAGTTTTACTCTTTCCGAATCGATACATCCATCTGTGGGAATGGAATCGAAATTCCATTTTCATCCAGTGCATTTTTCATCTGCTCCAGCAAACGCCACCGCACCGGCCAGTAATCTTCTGTTTTTACCCATACGCGAATGCCCATATCTACGGCACTATCTCCCAGATCCGATACAAAAATATCGACCGGTTCATCCTTTATCACTGCGGTTTCTGTCTTTACCACACCCTCAAGCACTGCTTTAACCTTTGACAAATCCGATGCATAGCCAACCCCGACGGTCAGATCAATCCGTCGCATATCCATATGGCTGTAATTGGTAATACTGCTGTTGGACAGACTTCCATTCGGAATCAGGATCAGTTTGTTATCAATGGTAAGCAGCTTGGTGTAAAAAATCGTAATCTCCTTGACAGTTCCTTCTTCTGATGAAGCATTATCCAATATATAATCGCCTACCACAAATGGTTTCAGTAACAAAATCAGAACACCACCGGCAAAATTAGAAAGGCTTCCCTGCAGTGCCAGTCCCATGGTAAGTCCTGCGGACCCCAGCACGGCAATCACAGAGCTTGTCGTCACGCCAAACTGCCCCAGAATAATCATTGCCAGCACAAAATAGAGCGCATATTTCACAAAAGAACTCAGAAAGGAAACCACACCGGCTTCTACTTTTCCACGCTCTAAGAAACGGCGCACCATTTTCACCAGCATTTTGATCATCCGGCTGCCTACCAGAAGAATAATCACTGCAATCATCAGCTGAACGAGAAACCCCAGCAGAGATGGTGTCAGATCCTGTAAATATTTCCGGATAATTCCCGGATTTTTCGCCACTTCATTTAACACTTCACTCTCAGTGCTAAGCTGTGTCAGTTGGTCTGTTATTAAAATTCCCAATGTATTTCTCCATTTATGTCCTATAATGCCATTCTTTAAATCTCATGTATGAATAATCCACTGCGGAGTTTCGGCTCAAACCAGGTAGATTTCGGCGGCATGAGACGTCCCGCATCCGCCACAGCAAATAACTCCTGAATGGATGTCGGATACATGGCAAATGCAACCTTACAGTCCTCATGGCATCTTCTTTCTAACTCTTTCATGCCACGGATTCCACCGACAAAATCAATTCTTTTATCTGTCTTTGGATCACCGATTCCAAGTACCGGTGCCAAAAGTACATTCTGCAATACCGATACGTCCAGTCCTTCTACCGGATCCTCCGGAACCGACTCCGGGCGCATGGTACAACGATACCATTTATCAGAAAGGAACATGGAAAATTGTCCCTTTTTCACCGGTCGTACATCGTTTCCATTTTCGATTTTCTGCACATCAAAGAGTTCCTGCATTTTTGATAAAAATGCCTCTTCGGTCATATCTCCTAAATCCCGTACCACACGGTTGTAATCCATGATCATCAGTTCCTCATCCGGGAATAAAACGGAAAGGAAATAATTAAATTCTTCTTTTCCGGTATATCCTGGATGTTCTTCTCTCCGCTTAAATCCGACTTTTACCGCAGAAGCAGCTCTGTGATGTCCGTCTGCAATATAGATTTCCCCAATCTGTGCAAATGCATTCCGGATCGTTTTGATATCTTCCGGATCGGATATTACAAAAACACGGTGGCGAATACCATCTTCCGCAACAAAATCATATAAGGCATCCTGTTTCTTTGTCTTTGCCACAACCTCATTGATCACGGCATTGGCACGATATGCCAGAAAAATCGGTCCGGTCTGTGCACTGCACGTATCTACGTGACAGATACGATCCTGTTCCTTATCCGCACGGGTATTCTCATGTTTTTTGATGACCTGATTCGCATAATCATCAATGGATGCACATGCTGCAATGCCGGTCTGTGTTCTTCCATCCATCGTCAGTTCATATATGTAATAACATTCTCTGTTATCCCGAATAAATGTGCCGTCAGCGATCCAGTCTTTTAACATCTGTGCCGCTTTGGCATATACTCTGTCATCATAGGTATCGACATCATCCGGAAACTGTGTCTCCGCACGGTCAATTGCCAGAAATGACTTTGGATTTTTTGCCACAACTTCTTTTGCTTCTTCTCTGTTATATACATCATATGGTAATGCAGCCACTGCAGATACTACATCTTCTGCCGGTCTGACACATACAAATGGTTTTATGTCTGCCATATTATCCTCCATAAATTGTGCTGGTTTCTATACCTTTCTAGTATAATGGAAAAAATACGTTTATACAAGAAAAAATATGGCGGTTTTTTCGAACCGCCATACAGCAAAATGCTTATCTTTTCTGTTATTTTACAAGGCGTACACGCAATACATCGTCAATTGCCTGCAGTTTTTTCAGCACATCATCGGTAATCTGGGAATCCACATCGATCAGTGCATATGCATAGTCACCCTTTGCCTTATTTGTCATATCTGACACATTGATATCTGCCTCTCCAAGAACGGTCGTATACTGGCCGATCATACCCTTGACATTCTTGTGCAGAATTGCAACACGTCCGGCTGTGGTACATGCTCCCATGTTGCAGTCCGGATAATTGACAGAATGGGTAATATTACCATTCTCCATGTAGTCACGAATCTCACGGACAGCCATAATTGCGCAGTTGTCTTCAGACTCTGCTGTAGATGCTCCAAGATGTGGAGTGACAATACATCCCTTTGCCCCAACGGTTGTAGTATTCGGGAAATCAGAAACATATTTCTTAATCTTTCCGGCAGCCAGCGCATCAACCATTGCCTCTTCGTCTACCAGCAGATCTCTTGCAAAGTTTAATACAATTGCGGTAGGCTTCATCATTGCGATCGCATTGGCATCAATCATCTTTCTGGTAGAATCCAAAAGAGGTACATGGATCGTAATGTAATCGCACTCTTTGTAAATATCTTCTACATTGCTGATATGCTTTACGCTTCTGGATAAGTTCCATGCAGCATTGACAGAAATATATGGATCATATCCATATACTTCCATACCCATATGGGTTGCGGCATTTGCTACGAGCACACCGATGGCTCCAAGTCCGATGACACCTAATTTCTTTCCGGAAATCTCTGTTCCTGCAAAGTTCTTCTTCTGTTTCTCTGCAGTTTTTGCAATGTTATCATCGTTCTGGTTTGCCAGACACCAGTCAATACCACCGACAATATCGCGGGATGCATATAACATTCCTGCAAAAACAAGTTCTTTTACACCATTGGCATTTGCACCCGGTGTATTAAATACAACGATACCTTTGTCAGCACATTTGTCAAGCGGAATATTGTTGACACCTGCACCGGCACGGGCAACTGCAAGCAGTGAATCCGGAAGATCCAGATCGTGCATTGCCGCACTGCGGACAAGTGCTGCATCAGCGCCTGCCAGATCGTCTACTTTTTTGTAATCATCAGAAAATAAATCCAGACCTACCCCAGCGATAGGATTTAAGCATGTATAATTAAACATTTTATGCATTCTCCTTCTCAAATTTCTTCATGAACGCAACAAGCTTTTCTACGCCCTCTTTTGGCATTGCGTTGTAAATGGATGCACGCATACCGCCAACGGTACGATGTCCTTTCAGGTTTACGAAGCCAGCCTCGGTTGCCTCTTTTACGAATTTCGCATCCATATCCTTGTCTCCGGTTACGAACGGTACATTCATCAGTGAACGGTCTTCTTTTCTGACAGTTCCCTTGAACAGTTTGCTCTCATCCAGGAAATCATAAAGGATCTTTGCTTTTTCAATGTTGCGTCTCTGCATTTCCTCTAAGCCGCCCATCTTTTTCAGCCACTTAAAGACTTTACCGCAGATATAAATGCCGTAGCATGGCGGTGTGTTGTACAGGCTGTCTTTGTCTGCCTGTGTCTTCCACTTGAGCATGGTTGGTGTGCCAGGAAGTACATCATCTGTAATCAGGTCTTCCCGTGCAATTACGATTACAACACCTGCCGGTCCGATATTCTTCTGTACGCCACCATAGATGACGCCATACTTTGTCACATCTACAGGCTCAGATAAGAAGCAGGAAGATACATCTGCTACCAGTGTCTTTCCCTTTGTGTTTGGAAGCTTCTTGTATTTGGTTCCGTAAATGGTGTTGTTCTCACAGATATAAACGTAATCCAGATCATCCGGAATATCCAGATCGGAACAATCCGGAATATAGGAGAATGTCTGATCTGCAGAGGATGCAAGCTCAATTGCCTCTCCGTACATCTGTGCTTCCTGATAAGCCTTCTTTGCCCACTGTCCTGTGACAATGTATCCGGCTTTCTTATTCTTCATCAGATTCATAGGAACTGCTGCAAACTGCTGGGATGCTCCACCCTGTAAGAACAATACCTTATAATTATCCGGAATGTTCATCAGCTCTCTTAAATCTTTTTCTGCATCCTTGATGATGTCATCGAATACTTTGGATCTGTGGCTCATTTCCATAACGGACATGCCGCATCCTCTGTAATCCAACATTTCATCTGCTGCTTCCTGCAGTACCTCCTCCGGCAATACTGCCGGTCCTGCTGAGAAATTGTATACTCTGCTCATTTCAAACTTCCTCCTATATTTTACTATGCTGTTGCTTATTTATTCTTGCCCTCGAAATCTTTTCCATCGAAACATTCATTGATCGGAGCCCCCGGTGCAACCATCGGCCATACCTTGTCATCCGAATCCACAATCGCGTCAATTACAAACGGCGTCTTACTTTCCAATGCTTCCTGAAAAGCTGCGTTAAACTCTTCCTGTGTTGTCACACGCCGGGCAGCTGCGCCCATCGCCTCTGCAATCTTTACGTAGTCCACACCGTCATCTAAAACCGTTGCGGAATAATGCTGTTTATAGAAAAGTGTCTGCCACTGGCGGACCATTCCGAGTACATGGTTATTGACAATCACTTCAATCAACGGAAGCTTTTGTCTGGATGCTGTTGCAAGTTCATTCATATTCATGCGGAAACATCCGTCTCCCGCAATATTGATCACCTGCTTATCCGGATTTGCAGTCTGTGCACCAATTGCAGCGCCAAGACCATACCCCATCGTACCAAGACCTCCGGATGTCAGCAGGGTTCTTGGTTTACTGTATTTAAAATACTGTGCAGCCCACATCTGATGCTGACCGACTTCCGTGACCATAATGGCATCTTTTGCCATCTCATAGATCTTTGCGATCATAAACGGACCACTTAACCCTTCCTTTGGAATGGTCATAGGATACATCTTCTGATAATCCGCAATATGGGAAAGCCACTCGGTATGTTTCTGCTGCTCAAGTTTTTCATTCAGCTTTCCGAGGACGATTGCCACATCCCCGATAATGCTGTGATTTACGATAATATTTTTATTGATTTCTACCGGATCAATATCAATCTGCAGAATCTTTGCCTGTTTTGCAAATTTCTTTGGATTTCCAAGTACACGGTCCGAAAAACGAACACCAACTGCGATCAGAAGATCACATTCACTGACACCGAGATTGGACGTCTTTGTTCCGTGCATTCCAAGCATTCCGGTATAGTTTTCTGATGTTCCATCATATGCACCTTTTCCCATCAGTGTGTCGCAGACCGGTGCATCTGTTTTTTCTACAAATGTCTTTAATACTTCACTGGCTCCGGAAAGGATTGCTCCTCCTCCGACAAATATGTACGGCTTCTTTGCCTTTTCAATCATCTGGATGGCTTTCTTTAAATCATCCTCATTGAATGCCGAACAATCCGGCTGCGGCATTTTTGGCTCTTTCTTTATATACTCTGTTTTGTTGGCAGTCACATCCTTGGTGATATCTACCAGAACCGGGCCCGGACGTCCTTTCCGCGCAATGGAAAAAGCTCTGCGAATCGTATCGGCAAGTTTTGTTACATCTTTTACAATAAAACTGTATTTTGTAATCGGTGTTGTGATGCCAGCAATATCAATTTCCTGAAAACTGTCTTTTCCGAGGAGTGATACCCCAACATTGCAAGTGATTGCCACGATCGGAATGGAATCCATATACGCAGTCGCGATACCGGTCACCAGATTGGTGGCTCCCGGTCCGCTTGTTGCCATACAGACTCCGACTTTTCCTGTACTTCTGGCATATCCGTCTGCTGCATGGGAAGCCCCCTGCTCATGCGAGGTAAGTACATGCCGGATTTCCGGATGTTTGTATAATTCATCATAAACGTTCAGGATTGCACCGCCCGGATATCCGAAAACGGTATCTACACCCTGTTCTTTCAGGCATTCTATAATCACCTGTGATCCTGTCAACTGCATTTTCTAACCCTCTATCCTTTATTTCTCTTCTGGCACTTCCAAGACAGCTCCACGGTTTCCGGAAGTAACCAGTGCAGAATATCTCTTAAGATATCCGGTGGTAACCTTCGGCTCTCTCGGCTGCCATTTTGCACGTCGTGCGGCCATCTCTTCATCCGAAACATCTACGTTCAATGTCATCTCCGGGATATTGATCTTTATGATATCGCCCTCTTCTACCAGAGCAATCGGTCCCCCAACTGCTGCTTCTGGAGAAACATGTCCGATGGATGCGCCTCTGGATGCACCGGAAAAACGTCCGTCGGTAATCAGGGCAACGGAACTGCCAAGCCCCATACCGGCAATCGCAGAAGTCGGATTTAACATTTCTCTCATACCAGGTCCGCCCTTCGGTCCCTCATAGCGGATGACAACGACATCACCCTCTACAATCTTGCCGCCCTTGATCGCAGCGATAGCATCTTCCTCACACTCAAAGACTCTTGCCGGTCCTTCATGAACCATCATCTCATCGACAACAGCAGAACGCTTAACCACCGAACCATCCGGTGCCAGATTTCCTTTCAGAACAGCCAGACCACCGGTCTTGGAATATGGATGATCAACCGGACGGATGACTTCCGGATTGCGGTTCACTGCGTTTGCAATGTTCTCTCCGATCGTCTTTCCGGTTACGGTCATACAATCGGTATGTAACAGACCGATATCTGCCAGTTCTTTCATCACTGCATATACACCGCCGGCTTCATTGAGATCCTCCATATAAGTAGGACCAGCCGGTGCCAGATGGCAGAGGTTTGGTGTCTTTTCGCTGATCGGGTTTGCAAAGCTGATATCAAAATCAAAACCAATCTCATGCGCGATCGCCGGCAGATGCAGCATGGAGTTTGTGGAACATCCCAGTGCCATATCTACTGTCAGTGCATTTAAGATGGACTCTTTTGTAATAATATCACGCGCGCAGATATTCTTGCGGAACATATCCATAACTGCCATACCTGCATGTTTTGCAAGTTTGATACGTTCCGAGTAAACAGCCGGAATCGTTCCGTTTCCGCGAAGTCCCATACCAAGAGCTTCGGTCAGACAGTTCATAGAGTTTGCGGTATACATGCCGGAGCAGGACCCACAGGTCGGGCAGACTTTATTCTCATATTCAAGCACATCATCCTCTGTCATGGTTCCTGCTGCGTAAGATCCGACTGCCTCAAACATGGAAGAAAGACTTCTCTTCTTTCCCTGCACATGTCCGGCAAGCATCGGTCCGCCGGATACAAATACGGTCGGAAGATTCAGACGGGCAGCTGCCATCAGAAGCCCCGGTACATTCTTATCACAGTTTGGCACCATAACCAGTGCATCAAACTGATGGGCGATAGCCATACACTCCGTGGAATCTGCAATCAGGTCTCTGGTAACCAGAGAATATTTCATGCCGACATGTCCCATGGCAATACCATCACATACCGCGATTGCCGGAAATACAACCGGTACGCCACCTGCTTCCGCAACGCCGAGTTTTACGGCGTTTACAATTTTATCAATATTCATATGACCCGGAACAATTTCATTGTAGGAACTTACAATTCCGACCATTGGTTTTTTTAATTCTTCTGCGGTAAATCCGAGCGCATTGAAAAGACTGCGCGCCGGAGCCTGCTGCATACCGCTCCTTGCGTTATCACTTATCATATTATGTTCTCCTTAAACTCTCTCTGCGATCAGGTCGCCCATCTTTGCTGTACCAACCTGTTTAATCCCTTCTGTGCTCTCTCCTGCCTGCGGCATGATATCAATGGTACGATATCCTTCTTTTAATACCTGTTTCACGGCATTCTCAATCGCATCAGCCTCTTTATCCAGATCAAACGTATAGCGAAGCATCATGGCTGCACTTAAAATGGTTGCAATCGGGTTGGCAATGCCTTTTCCGGCAATATCCGGTGCAGACCCGCCACTCGGCTCATATAAACCGAATTTGGTATCATTCAAACTTGCGGATGATAACATACCGATGGAACCGGTCACCATGGAAGCCTCATCGGATAAAATATCTCCAAACATATTCTCCGTCAGAATCACGTCAAACTGTTTTGGATCTTTCACAAGCTGCATTGCACAGTTATCGACAAGCATATGCTCATACGTTACTTCCGGATAATCTTTTGCAACTTCTTCTACGATTTTTCTCCAGAGCCGGGAAGAATCCAGAACATTTGCCTTATCCACGGAAGTTACCTTTTTGCGGCGCTTCATTGCAATGTCAAAACCTCGCTTTGCAATTCTGCGGATCTCATTTTCATTGTAGGTAAGTGTATCGGTTGCTGTCGTCACGCCATCTACTTCCTCTGTCTTTCGCGCTCCGAAATACAAACCGCCTGTCAGCTCACGCATAATCATCATATCAAATCCTGTTCCGATGATATCATCACGCAGTGGACATGCAGCCTTTAATTCTTCATATAAATATGCCGGGCGAAGGTTTGCAAACAGATTGAACGATTTACGCAGCTTTAAAAGTCCTGCCTCCGGACGAAGCTCCGGTGCTAACTTGTACCACGGGGATGTGGAAGTATTTCCTCCGATAGATCCCATCAGTACCGCATCACTTGCTTTTGCTGCCGCAATCGCATCATCGGTCAAAGGAACTCCGGTTGCATCAATCGAGCATCCCCCCATCAGGATATCCGTATAGTGAAATGAATGACCGTATTTTTTTCCAATCTGGTCTAATACTTTTTTTGCCTCTGTAACGATCTCCGGTCCAATACCGTCTCCCGAGATCACACCAATTTGACATTCCATTGCTTTTCCTCTTTTCTACTCTGCTGTTTCAAAGTCTATTACCTATTAATATATAGCAACAGGGCCTTCTTTTCAACTAAAAATCCATTTTACTTTTTCATAAATAATATAATCTGAGATTATAATAGATCTTTTTTATTATTCTGAATTGAGAAAGGAATGCAAAAAGGTGCCGCAAATGCGACACCCTCTCTCATGTTCTTTATGATGCAGATTCTGCTTTTTCTACGTCTGCAATTGCAGCTTTCTGCATTGGAATACGGCAGTTTTTGTTGTTTCCGAACTCTACGATAACGGTATCATCTACAATATCAATAATTGTTCCATAGAAACCGGATGTAGTAAGAACGGTGTCTCCCACAGCTACTTCGGAAAGCATCAGATCTTTTTTCTTCTGCTCCTTCTTCTGTGGACGAATCATCAGAAAATACATAAATCCGAAGATTACTACCAGCCAGATAATCATACCAAACATGCCCATTCCGCCGGAAGCGGAAGCGCTGCTATTTGCTAAAATTGCGCTCATCAATGTTTCCTCCTATATTCAAATACTAAAACCCATTCTACACAACTTCCGTTCTTTGAGCAAGCCTTTTTGGCTTTTTTAGACATTTTTTATACTTGACTGTCCCATCCGGTACAGTTTTTCTTCTTTGTAGGAAGCAAAATTTCCGGCATCGAGAGCATCCCGGATCTCTTCCATCATGGTATTGTAAAAATACAGGTTATGAAGAACACACAGGCGCATGCCAAGCATTTCCTTTGCTTTTAACAGATGCCGGATATAGGCTCTGCTGTAGTGCCGGCATGCCGGACACTGGCAGCCCTCCTCAATCGGACGCATGTCTTTTTCGTATTTCTGGTTAAACAGATTCAACTTTCCTTCGTTGGTATATACATGTCCGTGGCGTCCGTTTCTGCTCGGATATACACAGTCAAAGAAATCGATTCCGCGCGCTACCCCCTCGAGAATATTTGCAGGTGTTCCCACGCCCATCAGATACGTCGGCTTGTTTTTCGGAAGATACGGAACGGTCTCCTCTATGATCTGATACATCTGTTCATGGGTTTCTCCCACTGCAAGTCCGCCAATTGCATACCCATCCAGATCCAGTTCCGAAATTCTCTTTGCATGGTCCGTCCGGATATCTGAAAAAATTGCTCCCTGGTTAATTCCAAACAACAGCTGCTCTTTATTAATCGTATCTTCCAGACTGTTCAGACGCTGCATTTCTTTTTTGCACCGCTCCAGCCAGCGGGCCGTACGCGCAACAGAATCTTCGACATATCTGCGCTCTGCCACACTCGATGGACACTCGTCAAATGCCATGGCAATCGTCGATCCGAGGTTTGACTGGATCTGCATGCTCTCTTCCGGTCCCATAAAGATCTTTGCGCCATCTACATGGGAATGGAAATATACGCCCTCCTCCTTAATTTTCCGGAGTCCTGCCAGGGAAAACACCTGAAATCCGCCGGAATCTGTCAGAATCGGACGATCCCAGACCATAAACTTATGCAGTCCGCCCATTTCTTTGATCAGCTTGTCTCCTGGACGCACATGCAGATGATAGGTATTGGACAGTTCCACCTGACATTTGATCTCTTTGAGATCCATTGTTGAAACAGCACCCTTGATTGCGGCCACCGTTCCCACATTCATAAATACCGGCGTCTGGATATCTCCGTGCACCGTATGAAACACCGCACGTTTCGCACTGCCTTCCTGTTTTAACAACTCATATGTAGCCATTTTCTGTTATTCCTCTTTCTTTTTATTTACTTTCGAATTCTGCGGATCAAAATACCGTTGGACAAAAGTGTGGAATCTATGTAATGTCGTTCAAGCAGAATTTCTCCCTGCGGCACTACCTCGACATCTTCCTCACAACAGTTAATCAGCACTTCCACATAACAATCCGGAAAATCCACTTTCTGAAACTGGATCACACGCCTGTACGCTGCATAATCATTCGGAAAATGAAAATTACGGCTTTTTAAGAGCGGTTCCTGCCGGCGCAGATGAATCAGTGTAGATATGATCCTGCTGCGCTCTGCATACTTTCCGGCCTCAATATCCGACCACGACATACATCTGCGGCAGTCCGGATCATAGCTTCCTTCCATGGCAATTTCTGTTCCGTAGTAAATGCACGGACTTCCCGGCATTGCAAAAAGCACAGCAATCTGTGCAAAATATTCATCCAGATTCTTCACATCCGAGCGAAGCCGCTTGGTATCATGCGAATCGAGCAGATTAAACAGCACATCATTGGTCTGCTGCATATAGCTTGTATAGCAGCGGTTGATTGTATACTCAAAGTCTTCATTCGTCAGGCTCTTATCAATCCAGAAATCCTTGATACTTTGTCCAAGCGGATAATTCATTACCGCATCAAACTCATCTCCGCGCAGCCACGGAAGCGCGTTGTGCCAGATTTCTCCGAGAATATAGATATCCGGGTTGATCTCCTTGACCCGCGCATGCAGTTCTTTGCAGAACCTGTGGGAAACTTCATTTGCCACATCCAGACGGATTCCATCGATTCCGTAATTTTCCACCCAGTTGGCACAAATATCTACAAAATATTTGCGTACTTTCGGATTGTTTGTATTGATCTTTGGCATGGAATCAAAAAAGGCAAATGTATAATACTGTTTCTTCTTTGCCGCCTGCCCGTTTTTATCAAACGGCCATTCATTGATCATAAACCAATCATAATATTCCGACTCCGGTCCCTTTGCAAGCACATCCTGCCACGGTGCGAAATAATATCCGGAATGATTGAACACACCGTCAAGCATTACGCGGATGCCCCGCTTATGCGCTTCCTTCACAAGGTGTTTAAAGGTTTCCTCATCGCCAAAACGCGGATCAATCTTCGTATAATCCGTGGTATCGTATTTGTGATTTGACGGAGCTTCGTTGATCGGTGTCAGATACAGACCGTTGATTCCCAGATTCTGCAGATAATCCAGCTTGTCTGTAATCCCCGCCAGATCTCCTCCGAAACATTCCTCATTTGTCACGCTTCCATGCTCTCTCCACAAAACCACATTCTCAGGATCATTGGAAGGATCTCCGTTGCAGAAACGATCCGGGAAAATCTGATACCATACGGTATCGTTGACCCATGCCGGGGTACGCGGTACATCACAGGGATTCATCCACGGGAAAACAAAGCACTGACGGCTTCTGCCCTCCAGATGCATCTGTTCGCTGCTGACAAACCCGTCTTCAAAATAAAACCAGCTTTCCTCCCCTGTCTGAAGTTCAAAATAATACTTCAGACGCTTGTACTCCGGACGCACGGTTGTGGTCCACCAGATCTGATTTTTTAACCGCTTTTTATATATGATCGGCTCCTTTTTTCCATCCCAGTACTCCCCGCCGCCTAATATTCCCGCGGCAAACGGATCTCCGAGTATAATGGATACCGATTTTACATCGTAGCCCGTTTTTATATTGATAATCAGCTCATCCTCATTCAGCGGATAACAGTAATTGTCACTCGCCTGATGATATACTGCGTTAAATTCCATATGTTCCCTCTCTCTTTTTTATGTTTATTTCCTTTAAATATTACCATATCTCTCTTGACTATTCAATGCGATGTTTTTTATAATATCCCTTAGAATATTAACGTTTTTAAGGAGGCATTTATGGCAGGCTCATCATTTGGCAATTTATTTCGTATCACCACATGGGGGGAATCCCACGGTAAAGGCATCGGTGTTGTTGTGGATGGCTGTCCTGCCGGACTCAGCCTCTGTGAAGAAGATATCCAGAAATTTTTAGACCGGCGTAAACCCGGTCAGTCCAAGTTTACCACACAGCGCAGGGAAAGTGACACGGTAGAAATCTTATCCGGTATCTTTGAGGGAAAAACAACCGGTACCCCGATTTCCATGATGGTCTGGAACAAAGACCAGCACTCTGCGGATTACAGTGAAATTGCCTCCTACTACCGGCCGGGACATGCCGATTTCTGTTTTGATGAAAAATACGGATTTCGTGATTACCGCGGCGGCGGACGCTCCTCGGGGCGCGAAACGATCGGACGCGTTGCCGGCGGTGCAATTGCGATCAAAATTTTAGAGCAGATGGACATCTCCATACTTGCCTACAGTCAGGCAATCGGTCCGGTGTCCATTGATCCTGCCCGGTTTGATCCCGCAGAAATTTCAAAAAACAAGCTGTATATGCCGGATGCAACAGCCGCAGCAAAAGCCAGCGCATATCTCGAAAAATGTTTACAGGAACAAAACTCCAGCGGTGGCATCATCGAATGTCAGATTTTTGGGCTTCCCGTCGGACTCGGTGATCCTGTTTTTGAAAAACTCGATGCGAATCTGGCAAAAGCAATCCTCTCGATCGGTGCCGTAAAGGGCTTTGAAATCGGAGCCGGATTTGGTGCAGCTACCGCTACCGGACTAACCAACAACGATGCATTTTGCATGGAGAATGGACATATCTCCAAGAGAACCAATTATTCCGGTGGCACGCTCGGTGGCATGAGTGATGGCTCGCTGTTATTTTTCCGTGCAGCCGTCAAACCGACACCGTCCATTGCAGCAACACAGCAGACCGTCAACAAAGACGGAAAAGAAATTGAGATCAGTATCAAAGGACGACACGATCCGATTATCGTTCCGCGTGCAGTAGTCGTTGTTGAGGCAATGACAGCTATCACAATTTTAGATGCGCTCCTTTCCAACATGACCGCAAGACTTGACCGGATTATTGATTTTTACAGACAATAACGTTTAATCACAATAAAAATTGGCAGTGAGGCTACGATGCAACAGCTTCACTGCCAATTTTTTCTTGTTTATTTTTCGTAAAGAAATTCTTCCGGCAATGTAACGTTAAAATCTTTTGCCAGATCCCGGAAATTGTCCGGAGTGATCGTCTGAAGCTTATCCGGTCTCATGGATAACATCTTCACAAGAATTTCTGCCGATTTCTCAGCGGTGTGCATCAGACCGAATGTCAGATCAAAATCTTCGCCTGCTGCGAACATTCCGTGATGTGCCCAAATGGCCAGATCATACTTTTTCATCAGTTCACTTGTTGCAACCGCGATCTCTCTTCCTCCCGGAACCATCCACGGAACAACACCGACACCGTCCGGAAAAACAACCGGACACTCCGTTGCCATCTCCCACAGTTCTCTCGTAAACACTTTATCTTCGAGTGGAAGTACAAATGTGAGTGCAATAATATTGGTGGTATGTGCATGATAGACCACACGGTAATTTGGATTTTGAAGTTTTTTTACTTCGAGATTCATCAAATGACTCGGAAGCTCGGAAGTCGGTCTGCCTCCATTGACCAGCCCCCAGACAATACGGTAATTTTCACCTTTTTCGTCCAGTTCAATCATGCAGATGGAATCTTCCGGCTTAATGATCACATTGCGGAAATACTTACCGCTTCCCGTAACCAGAAAGAACTCGCCGGCAAGATTCGGTACACTTGTGCCAATTGGCTGCCATTCCTTCGCCTTAAAATTCTCTTTTATCAATTCTACTTCTTCCGGTTTTACACGATAAGAAAGGTTTCCACCATTTCTCTCATGCCATCCCTGCTCCCATCCGTCATTCGCCATGCGGATAAATTCCTGTACAAATTCTGCATCTAAAAAATTCATAATTATAATTCCTCTTTTCTATTCTTTTTTAATTTCTCTTTTCCAATACTTCGTTCTCATACTTTTCGATTTCATCATAGAAATGAAGATCATCAACGACGCCCTCACGTCTTAAGTACTCATCCCATATCTCACCGATCGGCAACATCTTCACCGCCTCATTCATAACCATAAGTTTGCTCATCTGATTCGTATCCTGAAGCGCTTTGAGCATTGCATTCGGTGTACATAAAGCTATAAGAAGGGCTTTCTGCCAGCTTCGAAATCCTGTTGCAAGTGCCGAAACACGGTTGATACTTGCATCAAAATAGTCCAAAGCCATATAGACACGGTCAAGCGCATTATCTCTTACAATTTCTTTTGCCATCTCCTTCGTCTCATCATCAAGAATCAGCACATGATCGGAATCCCAGCGCACACCTCTTGTGATATGCAATGCAAATTCCGGATAAAAGCAGAGCATTGCCGGAATCTTGTCAGATACATACTCCAGTGGATGATAATGTCCGTTGTCCATAAGTGGCATACAGCCGTCATGTAAAGCAGCAAAACTAAGTGTAAACTCAGCCGATCCGACTGTGTAAGACTCCACACCTATACCGAAAACTTTTGACTCCACACAAGGCTTTACGAGGTTATGATCGTATGGCTCCGATAAGATCTGCTCGATGGAATCCTTGTATCGCATACGAGGTCCCATACGGTCTGCCGGAACATCTTTAAATCCATCACCGGTCCAGATGTTCATAACGCAAGGCATTCCGGTCTCTTTTGCAAAATATTCCGAGATGCGGATGCATGCCTTTCCGTGATTGATCCAGAAACGTCTTGTCTCCTCGTCCGGACTCGAAAGTGTCTGACCGTCCTTTACTTTCTCGTGTGAGAAAAAGGTCGGATTAAAATCGATACCCATATGATGCTTCTTGGCAAATTCTACCCATTTAGCAAAATGCTTTGGTTCAAGCGCATCTCTGTCTGCAAATTCCCCCGGTGCAAAGATTGCATAAGATGCATGTATGTTTAATTTTGTGGTTCCCGGCATCAGTCTCATCGCTTCTTCCATATCTGCCATCAACTGTTCCGGCGTTCTAGCACGGCCCATATAATTACCGGTCGTTTGAATGCCTCCAGTAAGTCCTCCGTCATTGTCAAAACCGATCACATCATCCAGCTGCCAGCAGTGAAGCGATACCGGAACTTTCTTTAATGTCTCGATCGCCTTGTCGGTATCCACACCGAGTGCTGCATATTTTTCTCTTGCTGCTTCGTAATTTGTCATGTCTCTTCTCCTTTACTTTTCGTATTTATGAATTGGGAAGGAAGCATAAACACATTGTCTTGCCTCCTTTAAGTTTTCTAATTCTCCCGCTGCGATCATCTGCGCACAGAGATTACCGATCGCAGTCGCTTCCGTCGGTCCTGCATAGATTGTCTTCTTCGTGAAAAATGCGGTCAGTTTGTTCAGATAATCCGCATTGGCACCGCCACCAACGATCTGAATACAGTCGTATGTTTTTCCGGTCAGTTTCTCAATCTCCTTTGCTGTATCGGCATAGCATTTTGCGAGACTGTTGTAGATCACACAGGCAACTTCCGCAATGCCCTGTGGCACCTGCTGTCCACTCTCTTTACAGGCTTTCTGCACCTCGCTCGTCATATGCTCCGGCGCAAGAAATCTCGGATCGTTGGCATCAACGAAAGAAGGAATCGTCTGCTTTGACGCAAGTTCGCTGATCTCTCCAAAACCAAGTTCCGGGGCTATCTCCTTTCGCACCGACTGGATCATCCAGAGTCCCATAATATTCTTAAGATAGCGGAAGCGATAATCGTATCCGCCCTCATTCGTCATGTTATGCTTTCTGCTTTGCTCATCACAGGCAGCTTCTTTCAATTCGGTTCCCATCAATGACCATGTTCCGGAACTGATATAAAGTGGCTGTTCCTCTTTGGATGGAACTGCCATCACTGCAGAAGCTGTATCATGCGTTGCCGGCAAGACTACTTTGCATTCAAAACCTACCTGTTTCTGAATAGAATCCGCCAAGTTTCCGACAATGCTTCCCGCCATCATAATTGTCTGAAAGAGGGTTCTCGGATATCCCAGCCGATCAATCAATGCCCAGTTCCAGTCATTGGCTTTCGAATCAACCAGCTGTGTTGTTGTCGCGTTCGTATATTCCTGTAACTTATTTCCCGTCAAAAGAAAGTTAAAATAATCCGGAATCATAAGCATACTTTGTGCCCTATCCAGGCTTTCCGGATTCTGCTGCTTAAGCGCCATTAGCTGATAGATCGTATTAAACTTCTGCTTTTGAATACCCGTAATTTCATACAAATCATTTTCCGAAATAATCTCATATACCTGCTTGTCCATCCCATCCGTTCTCGCATCACGATATGCCACGGCATCACCAATTCTTTGTCCCTGATCATCCAACAATACAAAATCTACAGCCCAGGTATCGATTCCCATACTATACGGAATCTTTCCTATATCCGCACATTTCTTCATTCCGGTTTGAATTTCCCCAAAAAGCTGATCCACATTCCACACTTTATGTCCGTTATGTTCCTGCATTCCGTTTGGAAATCGATAGATCTCCTCTAAGACAATTCGCCCGTCTTTCTTATGCGCAAGAATATGGCGTCCACTCGACGCTCCGATATCAATCGCCAGATAATATCTGTTTTCCATTGTCTGCCCCCTTTTTCTCTTATCTGATACACCAAAAAGATAACAAAAATAAGGACAGCTTTTTAGCCTCTGATTAGACTAAAAAACTGTCCTTATTTTCTGAATAGCCTTTATTATCTTCTCATATGTTTTTCTTTCTTTTCTTCATACATGCGCTTGTCCGCCGATTCGATCAACTGATTTAAATCATCAATCTCGTCAGATGCATGTACGGAACATCCGATACTGGCAGACAATTGGTAGATTCTCTTCTCGTTTTGATTTTCTTTTTCCATTGTATTTTTTATCTTACTTACGATCATCTGCATCCGCTTGGCATTCGTACAACTCCCAAACACCACAAATTCATCACCTCCATAACGCATTACCAGACAATCCTTCGGAACTGATGCCTTTATCACATCTGCCATCTCGCGTATGAAAGCATCGCCGACCTTATGCCCTAACCCATCATTGACACTCTTTAGACCGTCAATATCCAAAAAAATCATAAATGCCCGCCGATGTTGTCCTTTAATCCGTTCAACAACCGCATTTGCGGAATAAAAAAAGCCACTCCGATTGAACACCTGTGTCAGCATGTCATACTTCCACATACGGTTGATCTTCTCATTCATCTGATTGATCCATTTCCATTTGCGAATATTTTCGAGTGCCATACCGATATTAACCGTCCATAAATATGCAAGCTCACTTTTTAACGCAAAGACACTTCCATCCGAGACACAATATCCATAACATATTTTTTGATAATAAATTGGTGTCACTATGTAGAATGTTTTCTGTAATTTATTTCTCATTTCATAAGGCAAAATTTCCTTTGACGGAAATTTTCCATAGGAGTCAAACTTTCTATCATGATAGGCAAGCGGTATATGAACCTTTTGGGTATAGTGCTCACAAATCGCTTGTTCTCTGATATTAGTTTTTATGTCATCATACGCAAACAACTTTTTTTCATCACACAGGCAAAGATAAAACTCTTTCATATCTGATCGGATAACATATTTTTTTAACCGCGAACACAATTCTTCCACACTCTCAAGCCCGGTCAGATCAAGTTCCATACTTTTTAACGCATCTAGTGCCTCCTCATAGCTTAAGCATTGGTTCTGATATTCCACTCGAAGATCCCGGATCGACTTTGGTGTCTGGCAGTTACATCCGCAGCTTTCCCGATACAGAATCTGGGTTTCCAATTTCACAGATGTATGACTTTGTGCATCAAAAAGCAGATCGACCGCCTTTTCCCCGAGCATTTCCTGTCTGCGATCAACGGTCGTCAAAGACGGAATATAAAATGCGGACAGCTCATCATTGTCAAAACCGGTTACTACGATATCTTTTGGGATTTCATAACCATACTGCTGCAAGCGCTCCATTCCGCCGATCGCCATCGCATCATTTGCAAATACAATTGCCTGCGGCGTCTGGTTTTTCATAAAATATTCGATGGCTTTTCTTCCGCTTTCACGATTATAATTTCCGCAGTAAACCTGACAATCACAAACAGGAATGCCATGCTCTTCCATAGCATCCCTATATGCCCGATAACGTTCCATTCCTTCTTTGCCCTGCAGAATACCGCACACATAATTGATTTTTGTCAGATGATGTTTCTTTATCAGATGTTCTACAATACGTTTCTGGCTATTGTAATCCGATATTCCGACATTATGCATTCCATCAATATATTCATCAACACTTACCGCTGGAATCCTGCTCTCTTTTATCCGGTTCATCAACGAGTTGGAAGCCGGTTCATATTGTATTGAATTTTTCATAACGATCACACCATCGTAGGTAGTAAGATCCGGGAGTTCCATAATTTGAAATGCTCCGACTTTGTTTTCTTCCGACTCATCATAGTTCACAAAGCATGTAAAAATAAATACATCCGTATCGAATTCCGCAGCACGTCTTAATACACCGTCGATCACACGATTCTGATTATCAAAACTGATTGCACCTGCAAGAAACGCAATTTTTTTTCTCATGTTTCCCATCTTTCCCTGAATCTGATCCTAAATTTTCTGAAAACGATTCATTTCTTCCATAAGATGTTTTGAAGAGTCAACGTTTTCCGTTGCTTGTTGTCGAATGTTCGTGATAGAATTTGCAAGATCAGACACATTTTCTGTTGCACTGCTAATTCCCTGTGCATTTTCTTCCACAACCGTTGATATGTTGGTGATTCCATTATTCATCTCAGCCATAACCTTATGTAATGCCGAAATATTATCGTTAAAAACAGCCATAACAGAATCCATATGCTCTGCCTTCTCATAATACGTATCTGTAGCACCTTCAAATCCAACGTAATCACTCATAATCCGATTTTGTACAAAGTACATAAGATTTTGTGCATTCTCCATAAGTTGATTTACTGCCGATATCACTTCTACACTAATACTCTGAATATCATTTGCAGTATTTTTACTGTTTTCAGCCAATTGTCGAATTTCTTCAGCCACAACAGCAAAACCTTTCCCTACTTCTCCGGCACGCGCAGCTTCAATAGATGCATTTAAAGCCAGAAGATTTGTCTGACTTGCAATATCAAGAATATCATTGGTTAAATTATTTATATTTGTAATCTGCCTGCTCGCCTCTATCGAAGAAAATAAAGCATTCTGTTTTTCATTAATAAGATTTGAAATTTCATTTTTCTTCTTTTCAGTTTCTTCTTTTACGCCAATTGCCAAAGCTTTAATATCGG
>ERZ812616.1227-NODE-1227-length-29399-cov-10.079948_pt1 | contig 29399 bp, 14 predicted proteins | sample MGYA00376249_ERZ812616 | MGnify/ENA primary metagenome ERZ812616 (study PRJEB26924, sample SAMEA4378265) | human gut metagenome | biome: human gut; feature: human-associated habitat; material: faeces | place: China | collected 2013 ...
GGCTGAGGTAAAGCGGGCCTGCACCGCGAAGGAATATCTCTGATTTCCGCGTCCGATTCGTCACAAAGAAGTCTTTTGCTTTACAAGCGTATCATTCCAACAAACACAAATTTGTGCAAATCAAATAAAAACTCCTTGCAAAGTTTCCGACTGAATGAGATAATTAGTACGAACTATGTAAATGGATTGTTACTTTTAAGGCAAAACCGTACAATATTCTATCTAAAAAGAAGGGAAAAAGGAAGAATGAAATTAAAGACAGTAAAGCGTATGAATGCGTGCGTTTTATCTGCTGCCATGGTTTTGAGTGGTGTTACAATCATTCCGCCGGCCACAGTAAGCGCTGCGGCAAATAATGAGATCAATTATGCATTAAGCGGAACGGCAACCGTCAGTGATCAGGAGACGAATTACTGGGGAGCAGATAAGGCGATCGACGGGATCGTCAACAGAGATGCTGCAAAAGCAGATCAGTCCAGATGGGCAACGAATCAGAGTTCAAGTCAGGCAGCAAGGACGCTGACGGTGAATCTCGGTACACGGAAGACATTTGATCATTTTGTGATCGAATGGGAAAGAACGAATATTACTAACTTCAAGATTTCTGTATGTGATACAGAAGATGGAGAATACCGGGATGTTTATGTAAAAAATGACGGAGAAAATATTACGTCGGTTACGAGTGATATCCAGTTGGATGAAGCTGTAACAGCTCAGTATGTAAAGCTGACAGTCAATGGTTATACAGTAAATCCGGGAAGTTGGCAGTCTGTATCCCTGTATGAGTTTAAGATCCTTGGAGAAGCAGAGAATTTAAGTACCGCTGCAACTGTAACAGCAGATGGAAGTGAGACAGCCGGAACAGATGCTTCCAAGGCAGCTGACGGTGATGATACGACCCGTTGGGCAAGCCCGGCGGCAACAGGATCACACTGGCTGAAGCTGGATTATGGCAGCGAGAAGACGATCAGAACAGCAAAGATCCATTGGGAGAGAAAGAATGCGACTGCCTACCGGATCGAGAAGTCTTCCGACGGAGAGAACTGGGAGACGGTAAAAGCATTTACGGCAAGTCCTTCAGATTATAGAGAGACGATCGTATTTGATGAAGCAGTAACGACAAGATATCTGAGATTATATATTGAATCCTTTGATCAGGCGGGAGCACCGGAGGGAAGTGCTTCTGTAAGCTGGCCGACCGTTTCAGTCTATGAGTTTGAAACTTATGAGGCAGAGCTTGCTACGACAGAGCCGGAGAGAACTCCGAAAGAAGTTGCAGACGGCCTGGAAGTTCCTTCCAGTATTGATGGAGCATCAGGAAAGCTGGCAATGCCGGAAGTTCCTGAAGGATATGAGATCAGTTTTGTCGGTGCAGATTATGAGCAGATCGTAGACAGGGATCTGACAGTTTATCAGCCGCTTGTTACAAAGACTGTGAAGATGAACTTCAATGTAAAGAAAGCCGGTGACGACAGTACGGCAGTAGATTCCAAAGAATATACTATGACTGTAACCGGAAAGTATACGGCAGAAGACGGAGATAATGCAAAGCCGAACGTAATCCCGGAACTGGCAGAATGGAAAGGTGCAAAGGGTGGTTCCTTTGAGATCAGTGATTCCAGCCGTATCGTTGTAGCAACAAAGGATAAGGCAGAATTATCTGCAATGGCTGAAGAATTTAAGAACGATTATAAAGAGATCACGGGAAAATCCATCGAGATTGTTTATGCGGATCAGGCATCAGCAGGAGACTTCTTCTTTACACTTGAGGCAGCCGGAAATGGGCTGAAAGAAGAAGGATATTCCATGAATGTAACGGATAAAGTGGAAGTGAAGGCAGAGCAGAAAGCAGGAGCTTACTGGTCTACAAGAACAATCCTTCAGATCCTGAAGCAGAATGGTACGACAATCCCGAAGGGCGAATGCAGGGATTATCCAAAGTATGAAGTCAGAGGCTTTATGCTGGATGTAGGAAGAAGACCGTTTGAAAGCGAGACACTTCAGGAAGTTGCAAAGACAATGCTGTGGTATAAGATGAATGACCTGCAGCTTCATCTGAACGATAACTATATTTTCCTTGAAAATTATTCAACCTCAGAGGGTGCAATGTCAGCTTATGAGGGATTCCGTATGGAGTCTGATGTCAAAGAGGGTGGATTGAATCAGGCAGACCTGACCAGTGACGATATGTATTATACCAAGGCTGAGATGAAGTCCATGATCCAGAATTACCGGAAGTTAGGACTGGATATTATCCCGGAATTTGATACTCCTGCACATTCTCTGTCATTTACAAAGGTAAGACCGGATCTCAGATTCGGAACGACGGGACGCCAGAATGATCATTTCAACCTCAGCACGAAGTACGATGAGTCACTGGCATTTATTGAGAGCATCTGGGATGAGTATATTAAGGGTGATGATCCGGTATTTGACCAGGATACTACAGTGAATATCGGAACAGATGAGTATGATGGACAGTATACAGAGCAGTTCCGTAAGTTTACAGATGACCTTCTGGCTTATATCCAGGATAATGGAAATACTGTTCGTCTGTGGGGAAGTCTTACAGCAAGAAACGGAAGCACATCTGTAAGAAGTGAAGGTGTTCAGATGAACATCTGGAACGATGGATGGGCAAATCCGAAATCCATGTATCAGCAGGGTTATGATCTGATCGATATGAATGACGGAAGTGTATATATCGTACCGGCAGCAGGATATTACGCTGATTATCTGAGCCGCAAGTCCATGTATAATTATGATCCGGCTACACGTATGGGTGTTCCGTCAGGTTCTGAACAGACACTGGGAGGAGCTTATGCGATCTGGAACGATATGGTTGATCAGAGAGCGAACGGACTGACTGAGATGGAGATCTATGATCGCTTCGATGATGCTGCACCGTATTATGCGGCTGCATTGTGGGGCAAATCAGGAGAAGTTTCTTTTACAACAGCACAGCAGACGAGCGAGAATGTGGGTGAAGCTCCAGGAGTCAATGCATATGATAAAGTAGACAGTGAGACAGATGAGATTCTTTCCTATGATTTTGAGGATGGACTTTCAGATAAGAGTGCAAATGAATATGATGCAGAGAACGGAAAGAATGCGGAAGTGAAGGATGGAGAACTTGTTCTGAAGGGCGGAGAAAGCTATATCTCTACTCCATTGGATAAAGTTGGACCTGAGAAAGAACTGAGCTTTGATATCACACTGACTCAGCCGGCAGAACCGGGACAGATTCTCTTTGAAGCTGAGAAGGACGAAGATCATGAAGCCTACAGTACTCATAATATCCGCATTATGGAAGATGGAACACTTGGATTTACAAGAGAAGGATATGACTATTCCTTTGGATATAAACTTCCTGTTAATCAGAAGATGACATTAAAGATCCGTACAAAGAACGGAAGTACTGTCCTGATTGCAGATGGAAAAGAGTATAAAGCAACCGGAAGTTTTACATATGAAGGCGATGTGAAGAAGACCGGTATTACAAGCTCTACGCTTTCTCTGCCACTGACAAGGATTGGTTCTGATACAAATGCGGTACATGCCATCATTGATAATGTAAATCTTTCTTCTACGATGTCAGATGGGGAATCTTCACCGATTGATCCATCCGGATTTACAGTGACATCAGATAATCAGAACAGTGACGGACCAATCAGTGCAGCATTTGACAATGATCGGTCAACGATCTGGCATACGCAGTACTCTCCGAGTAAGAAAGCACTGCCGGCAACGATCACGATTGATATGGGACAGTCCTATGATGTGAACGGATTCTATTATCTGCCGAGACCGACGGGAAATAACGGATATATCCTGAAATATTCTCTGTATTATGAGGATGCGGATGAAAACTGGACAGCTCTTGTAGAGAATGGAACGTGGGAAAGCACAGGTACAGAAAAAACGGTAAACTTTACACCGGTTCAGACATCCAAGATCAAGCTGGTTGTATCAGAAGGACAGAATGGTTTCGGTAGTGCAGCAGAATTCAGAGTGCTTACAGGAACGCAGGATCTTACAAAGACACAACTCCGTATGAGTACTTATGTAGAAGGAGAAGGTACAGCGACTGTTTCTAAAGAAAAGATCGAACAGGGAGAAGAAGTTACCTTTACTGCAACAGCAAAGAAAGGTGCTACATTTACCGGATGGTATGATGTCCTTGGAACAAAGGTAAGTGATGAAGCCGTTTATACAGTAACTCCGGAAGAGAACCTGACCCTGATCGCAAAATTTGAAAAAGGAAGCGAGCCGGATCAGCCAGAAGATAAGACCTATACGGTTACGATCGACGGAAAAGAACAGACCGTCAAAGAAGGAGAAAAGGCTGCGAAGCCAGCCGATCCGGAAAAAGAGGGTTATAAGTTCCTTGGCTGGTATGAAGAAGGAAGTGATACGGCGTTCGATTTCGATACAGCCATCACGAAGAATATTACACTGACTGCAAGATTCGAGAAAATAGAAGAGCCGGATCAGCCGGACAAACCTTCAGCACCGGAGAATGTAGTGACAGGTGAAATTACGAAAAATTCCGTTGAAGTGAAATGGGATGGACCGGCAAGCACAGCAGGACTGGCAGGTTACAAGATCTATGTAAATGGAAAAGAATACGTGACGTATATCCCGGCAGATGCTACAGGATATACGATAGAAGGTCTTGAAGCCGGTAAGACTTATCAGATCGAAGTTGTTGCCGTAGGCGATGATGAGAATGCAACAGAGTATGCAGCCGCAGAACTAAGTGTAACAACAAAGAGTGAAAATAATGGTAACGGCGGCGATAACGGAAATACCGGAGACAACGGTAATAATGGCAATAACGGAAATGCCGGAGACAACGGTAATAATGGCAATAACGGAAATGCCGGTGTAAATAATCCGACTAAGGATCAGAATCATAATGCCGGAACAACAAATAAGAAGCAAAATGCAGCAGCCAAGACAGGCGACAGCACAAATATGGCAGTATTTGTATTCATGCTTGGTGGTTCGCTGGCAGCCGGAACGGTTGTCTTCAGAAGGAAAAGAAGATAAGCGGTTTTCCATATGAAAGTTTAAGAGAGAAGAGTCTGTTGGATGAAAATCCAGCGGACTTTTCTTTTTTAATAAAATTCTAAGATTTTGACACTCTGGTTTTAAAAAATGACCGATATCATGTATACTAAAAGGGAGGTGATTGAAATGTATAATATATTAGTTTGTGATGATGATAAAGAAATTGTAGAGGCAATAGATATTTATCTGTCCCAGGAGGGATATCATATCCTGAAGGCATATGATGGAGTTGAGGCATTGAATATTCTGGAGAAAGAGAAAGTAAATCTTCTGATCCTTGATGTGATGATGCCAAAGCTGGATGGAATCAGGGCAACTCTGAAGATCAGGGAGACGAACAGTGTACCGATCATTATTCTTTCTGCAAAGTCAGAAGATTCAGATAAGATACTCGGACTGAATATCGGGGCGGATGATTATGTCACAAAGCCGTTCAATCCGTTAGAACTGGTAGCAAGGGTCAAGTCTCAACTGCGTCGCTATAATGAGCTTGGTGGAACATCCCAGGAACAAAAGGAAAAAGTGTATGAAGTTGGCGGACTCAGGATCAATGATGATCTGAAAGAAGTGACGGTGGACGGAGAGTTAGTGAAGCTTACGCCGATTGAATATAATATTCTCTTGTTATTACTGAAAAATCAGGGACGGGTTTTTTCTATTAATCAGATTTATGAGTCGATTTGGAATGAAGAGGCGATTGGTGCGGATAATACAGTTGCGGTCCATATCCGCCATATTCGTGAAAAAATCGAGATCAATCCGAAAGATCCAAGATATCTGAAAGTAGTATGGGGCGTAGGCTATAAAATTGATAAAGGCTGAAAGGACGAAATATGAATAAGTGGTACAGAAAGACAGGTGTAAAGGCGATCGTTCTTATTGTGGCGATTCTCAGCGGTGCAATGCTGATAACGAATCTGTTGTCTCTTATGAATCTTGCAGGAAGCACAGATCTGCCGTCCTTATGGACGATGAGCCAACAGCCATTTGAGGAATCGCAGGAATTTAATTACATGGTTGAAAATTACATGGATGATGTCCTTACGCAGATCCGGCTGGAAAATCTTTTTGAGACAGATGGGATGATGAACCGGAACAAAGAGATCGACGTAATGGAGTACAGCAAGAATGATACTGCCAACGGAGAAAATGTTTCGGGTATTGCGTATTCACTGGAGGAACTGATCAACTGGGGAGAAGATTTTGACAGTGCAGAGAGCGATAATTATGCGAAGAACAGTGTGATCGTATGTCAGAAGCCTGAAGGGACATATGAGTATTACTATACGAGTGATTTCATGACACGGGTAGAGTCGGGAGTATTTGATATTATCATGCAGGATGGGAGTGATGTTGACGGATTTCTGCAGGAACTTCAGAACGGTAAGTATACATCTTCAGGCTTTTATAATTTTGATATTGTGGACATGGAAGGAAATATCCTGTACACAGACTGCTGGAATTTTGGAAGTGCATTAATCGAAAAATATGCACCGCAGGGAGCAGAAAACCTTTTGCAGGTAGTGAATAACAGTCCGCGTCTGAATGGCAAACTGTCCGTCATTTATGATGATCTTGCGTATACTTTGGGGAATATTTACTCAGATTATCAGAATTATCAGATGGGATTTGAACATTTAGAGGAAGGCAATACAAACTTTACTTACATTTATGCGAATAATGACACGAAAAAGGTAGTGACGAATAAGACTTCTTACGAGAACTATGCAGAGCTGGAGAAAAATGTCCAGAATCTGATCTCGGAGAAAGATGTTAAATATATGGTCATTTATCCAAAGCTAAAAGATTTTAACAGTAATATGAATGTATCGAAATCGGATAAATGGGAAAAACTCCGCAGTTACAGCAGTGAAAAGAAATGGAACAGCGTATTTGCGGTTGCGGTGGATACAACTTATACGATCCAGGATCAGTTTTATCAGAATAAGGTAGCTTATGATAATAATATCCCGTATTTTAAAGGAACAACATGGCTGTTGGTTCTGAGCATTATCCTGTTCCTTGGGGCAACAATCTGGCTGACACTGGAGGCAGGAAGAACTGCGGAAGATGAAGAACTGCACCTGAACGGTTTTGATCATTGGAAGACAGAGATTGCAGCGGTGCTGATCGTACTGATATGGATCGTTGGTTCTTATATCGGGATTCATTTTTGGAATGGAAATATCTATACGATGATCAATGATATTCCGACTTATCTGAAGGATGGAGGTACTTATTTTGAGTATTATTATGCTCGTGGAATGGATGTTTCTTCAGCATATATGTCAGCAAGTTTATATCTTCCGTCATTGAGTATTGCAGAGCTGGCAGAAATTTATTTTTATGGAGTATTTACACTGGGCTGCTTCTTTATGGGATACGTGAGTCTGATCAAGCGGATCAAGGGACGAAACCTGTGGAAGAACAGTCTGTTGAGAGTGATTGTGCGGTTCATCTATAAAATATATGATAACCGGAAGAAGACGACAAAGACAGTGCTTCTGTTATGTGGATTTTTCCTTGTACAGGGAATTGCAGTGCTGTTCAGGAATGGGGTTACAATGCTTCTGGTGTTACTGGCAGACGTGGGTGTATTTTATGTTGTCCTGAACGGTTTATTACTCAAGGAGAAACTGAAAAAAGGTATTGAAGAAATTGCATTGGGAAATATGGAATATCAGATCCCGCTGCAAGGCTTAAGAGGTGAGAACTTAAAGCTGGCAGAGATGATCAATGGAATTGCCAACGGATTCCATATGGCCGTAGAAGAGGCAATGAAAAATGAGCGTCTTAAGACGGATCTGATCACGAATGTATCACATGATATCAAGACACCGTTGACTTCGATCATTAATTATGTAGCGATCCTGAAGCAGTCGGATATTGCAGATCCAAAGATCCAGGGCTATCTGGATATACTGGAGGCGAAAGCACAGAGGCTGAAGACACTGACGGAAGACGTTGTTGAGGCATCCAAGGTAAGCAGTGGGAATATTTCTCTGGAGTATATGGATGTAGATCTTGTGGAGATGATCCAGCAGACGGAAGGTGAGATGGCTGAGAAGTTTGAGGCAAGGAATCTGAAAATGATCGTCAATCTGCCGGCAGAACCTGCGGTTGTTCATGTAGACGGGCGAAGAATGTGGAGAGTTCTGGAGAATATTTTCGGAAATGCAGCCAAGTATGCCATGCCGGGAACAAGGGTATACGCGGATCTGAAGCTGGAAGAAGATACGGTGGATCTGTCTTTGAAAAATGTTTCTGAACATCAGTTGAACATTTCGGCAGATGAACTGACCGAACGGTTTATCCGTGGAGATCTTTCAAGAAGTTCTGAAGGAAGCGGACTTGGACTGTCGATCGCACAGAGCCTGACAACGATGCAGGGCGGAACTTTCAACCTGTATCTGGATGGAGATTTGTTCCGGGTAAATATCCGGTTCCCGAGAGTGAAAAAGCAGTAGAAAGAAGAGAAAGCAAAAAGATTGAATTGACATTTTTGAGGCGGTGTGCTACGCTTTCTAAGGATTGCGAAAAGCAGAATAGCGTAGAAAAGCAAGGATGGAGAGAGTAGCCTGATTACCGTTTTACAGAGAGATCCCCGGGAGAACTTAAGAAAGTTCTGTTGGCTGAGAGGGGATGAACAGGAGGCAGGGGAAGATGGCTCCTGAGCAGTGCAGATGAGCTTTCAGGTAAGTCTGCAAAGGGTTCGCCCTTTACAGCGTAGGAGTGGCAGCAGAGGGATGCAGGTCACTCACGGAGGTTTTCACTGTGAAGTGGGAACGAAGAGAAGTGGTAACGCGGTGAAACAGAACCGTCTTCTTGAGGATGAAAGTCTTCAGGGAGACGGTATTTTTTTTAAAAGGAGGCAGACAATTATGTCAGAAAAACCAAAATATTATATTACAACAGCGATTGCCTATACATCCGGCAAGCCGCATATTGGTAATACTTATGAGATCGTACTGGCAGATGCGATCGCACGTTATAAGAGAAGTCAGGGATATGACGTATTTTTCCAGACGGGAACAGATGAGCATGGTCAGAAGATCGAGCTGAAGGCAGAAGAAGCAGGAATTACACCAAAGGAATTTGTTGATAAGGTATCAGGAGAGATCAAGAGAATCTGGGATCTGATGGATACTTCTTATGACAAGTTTATCCGTACAACAGATGAGGATCATGAAAAGCAGGTAAAGAAGATCTTTAAGAAACTTTATGATAAAGGAGATATTTATAAAGGACACTATGAGGGAATGTATTGTACTCCATGTGAGTCATTCTTTACAGAGTCCCAGCTCGTAGACGGAAAATGTCCGGATTGTGGACGTCCGGTGCAGCCGGCAAAGGAAGAGGCGTATTTCTTTAAAATGAGCAAATATGCGGATCGTCTGATCGAGCATATCAATACGCATCCGGAGTTTATCCAGCCGGTATCCCGTAAGAATGAGATGATGAATAACTTCCTTCTCCCGGGACTGCAGGATCTGTGTGTATCAAGAACATCATTTAAGTGGGGAATCCCGGTTGATTTTGATCCAAAGCATGTTGTGTATGTATGGCTGGATGCTCTGACAAACTATATTACAGGAATCGGATATGATGCAGAGGGAAATAGTACTGAGCAGTTTAACAAACTCTGGCCTGCAGACCTTCACCTGATCGGAAAAGATATCATCCGTTTCCATACGATCTACTGGCCGATCTTCCTGATGGCACTGGATCTTCCACTTCCAAAGCAGGTATTTGGACATCCGTGGCTGCTTCAGGGAGACGGAAAGATGAGCAAGTCTAAAGGAAATGTGCTTTATGCGGATGAGCTGGTTGATTTCTTTGGAGTGGATGCGGTTCGTTACTTTGTACTCCATGAGATGCCGTTTGAGAACGATGGAGTGATTTCCTGGGAGCTGATGGTAGAGCGTCTGAACTCAGATCTTGCCAATACGCTTGGAAACCTTGTAAACCGTACGATTTCCATGACAAATAAGTATTTTGGCGGAACAGTGACAGATACAGGCGTGGCAGAAGAAGTGGATGCTGACCTGAAGGCAGTCGTAGAGAATACTGCAAAGGCAGTAGATGAAAAGATGAAAGATCTGCGTGTGGCAGATGCGATCACAGAAATCTTCAATCTGTTTAAACGCTGCAACAAATATATTGATGAGACTACACCATGGGTACTTGGAAAAGATGAGTCAAAGAAAGATCGTCTGTCTACTGTATTATGGAATCTGATCCAGGGTATTTCAGAGGGTGCAAGACTTCTTGAGCCATATATGCCATCTACAAGCAAAAAGATCCTTGAGCAGCTTGGAAATGGTCATGTGACAGAAAAACCGGAAATTCTGTTCCAGAGAATGGATCTGGAAGAAGTTCTGAAAAAAGTAGAGGAACTTCATCCGAAAAAAGAAGAAAAGAAAGAAGAAGCAGTCATTGATCTTGAGCCAAAAGAAGAGATCACATTCGAGCAGTTTGGTGCAATGCAGTTCCAGGTAGGAGAGATCATCGCCTGCGAAGCAGTCAAAAAGTCGAAAAAACTTTTATGCTCCCAGGTAAAGATCGGAAGTCAGGTAAAGCAGATCGTATCAGGAATTAAGGCATATTATACGCCGGAAGAGATGGTAGGAAAGAAGGTTATGGTTCTCGTCAACCTGAAACCTGCGAAGCTTGCCGGAGTTCTTTCAGAGGGAATGTTGCTCTGTGCTGAAGATGCAGATGGAAATCTTGCACTGATGACACCGGAGAAAGAGATGCCTGCAGGTGCGGAAATTTGTTAATTTCAGGAATTAAATATGAAGAGTAAAAAAATTATTGCTGTGGTCGGCGGAAGTTTTCTGCTGGCTGCAGCCTTTCTATTAATATTGTGTATTAAATTTGTGAATATGAAAGAATCTTCCCCAACCGGAAAATACGCTGGGAAGACGGAAAAAGTGGAGCAGACTACAACCGATAAAAAGGAACAGAAGAAGCCTGACTGGGTAGAAGAAAAAATTTCCGGGATGACATTGGAAGAAAAAGTGGCTCAGTTATTTATCATTACGCCGGAAGCATTGACCGGAATGGGAAAGGTAACGGCAGCGGGAGACACGACAAAAAGATGCCTGGAACAGTATCCGGTTGGTGGCATGATTTATTTTGCAGGGAATATCGAGGACAGACAACAATTATCAGATATGCTTCACACTACGCAGTCGTACAGTACAGAGCAGAGTGGAATCCCGATTTTTCTGAGTGTAGATGAAGAAGGTGGAACTGTAGCAAGAGTTGCAGGCAGCGGAATCTCGAATGTTTCTGTTGTTGAAGATATGTGCGAAGTTACAGATGAGGAAAGAGCTTACGAAATAGGACAGACGATTGGCAATTATCTGGCAGAATTAGGTTTCAATCTGGATTATGCACCGGTAGGGGATGTTCTTACTAACCCGGAAAATACAGTTGTTAAAAAAAGATCATTCGGAAATGACAGTGCAAAAGTTGCTGCGTTGTCGCAAAAAGTACTGGATGGGCTGCATGAGGAAAATGTGTATGGAGTAATCAAGCATTTCCCGGGGCATGGGGCAACAGCCGGAGATACACATGAGGGATATGCTTATACAGACAAGTCGTTGGAAGAACTGGAGCAGCAGGAACTGGTTCCTTTTCAGAATGCCATTGAAAATCATATTGCCATTATTATGGCAGGGCATATTTCAGTACCGAATGTGACAGGAGACAATACGCCTTCTTCCCTGTCTAAAATTATGATTACGGATGTATTAAGAGAAAAAATGGGATTTGATGGAATTGTAATTACGGATGCATTGAATATGGGGGCAATTTCACAGCATTATTCTTCGGCAGAGGTCTCGGTTAAAGTTATAGAGGCTGGTGGGGATATGCTTTTGATGCCGGAAAATTTTCAGGAGGCATATCAGGGAATTTTAGAGGCTGTTCAGAATGGAACTTTAACAGAAGAAAGAATTGATGAATCGGTCAGAAGAATTTTGAAAGTAAAAGAAAAGCTGACAGCAGAGGATTAAGGCGTAGATATGCAAGAACGAATTAACTGAAAATTCAAACAATTATATATAAAAACAAAAATAAATAAAAAATACGAAAAAAACGGATAAATATATTGACAAATAGAAGCCCGGGTGTTAAGATAAAACCATCAAAAAAAGATATTTAACTAAGAAGGTACAAGAAGCGGATGCCTGATTAGATTAAAAATAACGGATAACAGGAGGTTGGACCAATGGACAGTATAGTTTCAGAATTTCATCAATATGTCAGTGGTACGGCGATTGCAGGTTCCTGTGAAGAAAGAGACCTGAGCAAAAGTTAATTCGCAGATCTGGTAAAAATTAAGAATGAAAATAAATGGAACGGAGAGAATACAAGACCAGATTCATAATAAAAAGATAAAGCAGTTGCAGATATATTGAATAAAGTTACCACATACAGAACTGAACGATGTGTAAAGGAACATGGAACAGTAGCTGTAAAAGAAAAAGGGTCTTACAGGAATCGTATCAGGATTTACCTTCGATCCAAAATATAAAATAAAAATAATGAGAAAACTAAATATTATAAAAAATGCATCTTCAAGGGTAGTTGGAGGTGCATTTTTTTGACATTGGGAAGATGGTATGGTACACTAATGAAAGAGTATCGCCTTATGTTAAATTGACATGAAGAGATCTTGAGTTACCGAATAAACATTAATATAATGAGGTGAATGCGGTGGACAAATATGAATATAAGCAACTGTCAGAGCGAATGATAGAGCTTATGCAAAATGAAGAATACGGGGAAGCAAAGGAGATTGCTGACTCCATTGACTGGAGAAGGGTTCGCAATGCCATGATGCTTGCGAATGTAAGTGATATTTATGAAAAGACCGGTGAATATCAGAAAAGCTATGATATTTTGCAGATTGCTTATCATCGGGCAGAAGGAAGCCGGAAGGTATTGTATCGTCTGAGTTCTCTTGCACTGAAGACGGGGAATGTAGATGAAGCAATAGATTTTTATGATGAGTTTGTGCAGTTAGCACCAAAAGATCCGAACAGACATATTCTGAGATACCAGATCTTACGGGCACAGCGGGCTCCGTTAGAGCAGCAGATTGAAGCACTGGAAGAGTTTAAGAAGGCAGAATATATTGAAGAATGGGCGTTTGAACTTGCAAAGCTTTATCAGGAAGCAGGTATGACGGCAGAATGTCTGGAAGAATGTGATGATCTGATCCTGTGGTTCAGTGAAGGCAAATATGTATATAAAGCAATGGAATTGAAGATGCAGTATAAGCCACTGACACCTTCGCAGCAGGAAAAGTATAATCGCAGATTTGAAAAAAATGGCGGTGAGACGGAAGAGATTCCGGATCTTGAGACGTATGTTGCAGAAAATAAAGAGCCGGAAGATCATTTGGATGAAGCAGCAACGGAGCATGCAGAGGCTGTTTCAGAAGAGCCGGTTGAGGATATTCCTGAGAGTATTGGACAGCAGGATACAGGAAAAGAAGAAAGTTCAGAGAAACCAGTCCGTAAGCCGGAAAAGAAAAAGATCGGTGATACAATGCGGCTGGATGAGGCATTGGAACAGTTACTGCATCGCAAGCCGGAAGTATCTGCGGCAGAGGATGAAGAGCCGGATATTTCTGATCTTGAGAGTGTGATCGGTGATATTGAGTCGGTCGTGGATCTTGATATGGTAAATCAGATTTCACAGGAAAAGCATACAGGTGATGTGCCAATCGGAATGAAGGAACTTATTCCTGGAGAAGTATCAGAAGAAGCGGCAGATAAGAAAGAGCGGATCCCTGTAGAAATCACAACAGATATTACGGAAGATGACGCAGAAGAGCTGAATCTTGAAGATCTGGTGGCAGAAGAGCTGCCGGAAGAAGTCGAAGAGGCAGAGCCGGTTGAAGAAGAGGCAGAAGAAGTCGAAGAGGCAGAACCGGTTGAAGAAGAGGCGGAAGAAGTCGAAGAGGCAGAGCCGATTGAAGAAACACAGACAGGGACAATAGAAGAAGAACTGCAAAAAATTGCTGATGCAGAACCGGCTGAACCGGAAGAAGAGATCTTCGATATGGAAGAAGCGGAAGACTTCCTGGAGGATTCACCTGCTGAGGATTGGGAAGATGATACAGAATCCTTTGAAGAAGCGGATGCAGAGGAGCTGAGTTTTGAAGAGATTTTATCTGACTGGGATTCGGAAGAAGCAGAGGCGTTGCTTGAGGATGCCGAGGAAGAAGTATATGATGAGTCGGTAGAAGAGACGTACGAGGAAGAACCGGACGAAGACGAAGCAGAAGATATATTAGAAGATGCCGAGGAAGAGCCGATTGAAGAATCAGCAGAAGATGTCGTTGAGGCGGATGCTGAGGAAATATACGAAGAAGAGCCGGAAGACGAGGTTACGGAAGATACTCCAATCCTGTCTCCTGATATTCAGCGGCTGATTGATGAAATTGAAGGTGCAGTTCCGGCAGAGGAGTCTTTGCCAGAAGAAAAAGAGATAGAAAAAGCACCGGAAGAACCGCATGAAAATATGGGAGAAGTGACAGAATCTCTCCGTTTAGATGATCTGCCGGAGGAAGACGAAGATTTATTTGAAGATGAAGACTTCTTAGAGTCAGAGGATGAAGAGGATGAGTACGAGTCCTATGAAGACGACGATTCAGAAGAAGATGAGTATGAATCTTACGAAGATGACGATTCAGAAGAGGATGAGTATGAATCTTACGAAGATGACGATTCAGAAGAAGATGAGTATGAATCTTACGAAGACGACGATTCAGAAGAAGATGAGTATGAATCTTACGAAGACGACGATTCAGAAGATGAATATACATCCTATGATGAAGATGAGTATGAAGATGAAATCTATGATGACGAATATGAAGATGACGATGAAGCTTATTATGAAGAATCGGATGATGATGAGTTAGCAGATGATGAGGAATTCTACTATGAAGACGAAGAAGAACCGGACGAAGAACCGGACGAGGAAGATGCACCTGATTTTGAAGATGAATTCAAGGTAGATCCGAAGCACAGTGAAGAGCCGGATGATCGGGAGATTCCGGACGAAGATGATGGAATTGATATCATGTCGGCTACGACACCGTTGAGCAGAAAGGAAACTGCAAAGCTGATCGCTACAGGTAAGACTTCTCCATTGCCACTGGATGAAATTTCAGATGCATTATCCATGGATACAGGATTTGTAGTACATGGAAGATATGATCTGGAAACTCAGAGCGGAATCGGTACAAGAGCCGGCCTGACAGAAGAACAGAAGAAATTATTCTCTTATTTTGTTCCTGTGCGTGGCATGAGCGAACAGTTAGTAGATGTTCTGGAGCAGGATAAGAACTGTACAAACCGGAAGGGAACGTCGAAGACAGGAAATCTCCTGATTATTGGAGATAAAGGAAATGGCAAGACTGTTCTTGCAGTAGATGTAGTTAAAGCAATCCAGAAGCAGAGAGAGATCCGTCAGGGTAAGGTAGCAATCGTGACAGGAGAGTCCCTGAATAAGAAAAAGATCGGAGATATTTTCGATAAATTATACGGTGGTGCTTTGATCATTGAAAAAGCAGGAAAGATGAATGAAAAGACAGTCGCCAAGCTGAACAGGGCAATGGAGCGTGATACAGGAGAACTTCTGATCGTGCTTGAGGAACAGAGAAAGCCGTTAGATCGTCTGCTTTCCTCCAACCGTGAGTTCAGGAGAAAGTTTACTTCCCGTCTGGAAGTGCCGATCTTCATTAATGATGAGCTTGTAACATTTGGTCAGACTTATGCCCAGGAGAATGGTTACAAGATTGATGAAATGGGTATTCTTGCTCTTTACAGTTGCATTGATTCTCTTCAGAGAGAAGATCATTCAGTAACTGTTGCGGAAGTAAAAGAAGTAATGGATAAGGCAATCGCACATTCACAGAAAGCTTCAGCCAAGAAGCTGGTGAAGAGAGTATTCGGAAGAAATACAGATTCGTCGGACAGAATTATTCTTTCCGAACGAGATTTCAACATTTAACGACAAAATTTAGTCAGAATTAATAGACAGTCTTGGGAAAGGCTGTCTATTTTTGTGCAAAAATATGTTTTCTCTTTCTTTTTTCAGGTACATCAAGTATAATGATGCTATGATGTTGGGAGCAAAATCCCAAGCAATGAAAGAATTCGAGCAGTGAGGTGGATTTATGGTTACAAAGAAGAAGGCAGTGAAAAAACTGCAGCCTTATGAGATAGGAGAACTGGATCACTACCTTTTCGGGCAGGGGAATCATTATGAGATTTATAAGAAGCTTGGTGCACATGAAGTGACAGCAGGCAAAAAGGGTGTTTATTTCGCAGTATGGGCTCCACATGCAAAGAGTGTTTCAGTGATCGGAGAGTTTAATGGATGGGATGCTGCAGCGGACAGGATGGAGCGGCAGGAGCCATTAGGAATCTATACAGTTTTTGTACCGGAAGCGAAAGACGGACAGATGTACAAATACTGTATTGAGACAGAGAGCGGAGAGCTGATCTATAAGGCAGATCCATTTGCCAATTATGCAGAGCTTCGGCCGGGAACTGCTTCCAGGATTACGGACGTTTCTCATTTAAAATGGACGGATGACCGTTGGATGGAAAGCAGAAAAAAATGGGATAATAAAGAAAATCCGTTATCCATCTATGAAGTGCATATGGGTTCCTGGATGAGGCATCCGGGAAGGGAAGATGAGGGATTTTATACTTATCGTGAATTTGCAGAAGCGATTACAAAATATGTGAAAAAGATGGGGTATACGCATGTAGAACTGATGGGAATCGCGGAGCATCCATTTGATGGCTCATGGGGATATCAGGTAACCGGTTATTATGCACCGACTTCCAGATATGGAACACCGGAAGATTTTGCTTATATGATCAATTATCTGCACCGGAATGGGATTGGTGTGATTCTTGACTGGGTTCCGGCACATTTCCCGAAGGATGCTCACGGACTGGCTGATTTTGACGGAACACCGACTTTTGAGTATGCAGATCCGAGAAAGGGAGAGCATCCTGACTGGGGAACGAAGATCTTTGATTATGAAAAGCCGCAGGTACGGAATTTCCTGATTGCAAATGCATTGTTCTGGATCGAGCATTTCCATGTGGACGGACTGCGTGTCGATGCAGTGGCATCCATGCTTTATCTTGATTATGGAAAGCAGGACGGACAGTGGGTCCCAAACAAGTATGGTGGCAATCAGAATCTTGAGGCGATTGAGTTTTTCAAGCATCTTAATTCTGTTGTACTTGGAAGAAATCCGGGGACGATGATGATCGCAGAAGAATCCACTGCATGGCCAAAGGTTACAGGAAACCCGGAGGATGACGGACTGGGATTCAGCCTGAAGTGGAATATGGGATGGATGCATGATTTTACAGAGTATATGAAGTTGGATCCGTATTTCAGGAAAAATGCACATCATATGATGACATTTTCCATGGAGTATGCATATTCGGAGAACTATATCCTTGTTCTTTCGCATGATGAAGTCGTTCATTTGAAATGCTCCATGCTGAATAAGATGCCGGGAGAAGGCTTTGACAAATATGCTAATCTCAAGGCAGCATATGCATTTATGACAGGACATCCGGGAAAGAAGCTTCTTTTTATGGGACAGGAGTTTGCACAACTGCGTGAGTGGAGCGAGGAGAGAGAACTGGACTGGTTCCTTCTTTCAGAAGAACCACATCAGCAGATCCAGAACTGGTACAGAGATCTTCTGCATTTATATAAGAAGAATCCTGCACTGTATGAGCTGGATAATGATCCGGCCGGATTTGAATGGATCAATAAAGATGATATTTTCAGAAGTATCTTCAGTTTTGTCAGACATTCAAAGGGAAAGAAAAAGGATCTTTTGTTTGTGTGCAACTTTACTCCGGTAGCAAGAGAAGATTACCGGGTTGGAGTGCCGACGAAGAGGCAGTGTAAGCTGGTACTGAACAGCGACGAGAAAGAGTATGGAGGTTCTGGAGAAAAGAGAAAAGAGATCTATAAGCCGGTGAAGAAAGAGTGCGACGGTCAGAAATATTCTTTTGCATATCCGCTCCCTGCTTATGGCGTTGCTGTATTTGAATATTAAAAGAATAGTTTCAAGATGGAGAAAACCACCGGATTTTAAAGAGAAGTATCTGAAAATCCGGTGATTTTTAGTTCCATATTAGACAAAAATAAGGAAGAATAGTAACAGTAATGACAAGGAAAAAAAATCTTGTAATGTTATAATAGATTTGTATACTTGCGTGATTTTATTTGATAGTTAAATAAAATTAAATTTTGCAAGGGAGGAAAAAGCATGAAAGGAAGAAGAGTCCAAAAGGTACTTGCAGCAGTGCTGGCGGTGGCAATGGTTCTGCCGATGACTGCAATACCGGCAAAGGCTGAGGAAGCGGAAGAAGTTACATATAAGCTTTATCCGAATCCTCAGGAAATGACGTATCAGGATGGAAGCTACATCCTGAAAAAGAATGTCAATGTCATTTATGATGAGGATATTGACGATGCAACAAAAGCACGACTTGAAGAGACTGCAGAACTGAAAGGTCTGAATGTGACAGAATCAGATGCAGAAAAGAGTGGTGCAACGAACATTTATGTAGGAGTTTACGGATCGGACGGAACAGTAGATGATCAGATCGTAGATGAATATGCTGTAGATACTTCATTATTTGATCATACCGATTCCTATTTCCTGAAAAGTGACAACAATACGATTGCTGTATTGGGAAAAGATACAGATGCAAGTTTTTATGGACTGACGACACTGTATCATGTACTTGCACAGACAGAGAGCCTGTCGATCAGAAATTTTACGATTGAAGATTATGCAGATGTTGTAAGCCGTGGATTTATTGAAGGATATTATGGAAATCCATGGTCTACAGAGGATCGTGTGAATCTGATGACATGGGGGGGATACTATAAGTTAAATGCTTATTTCTATGCACCAAAGGATGATCCGAAACACAGAACGAAATGGAATGAACTCTATACAGATGAAGAGTTAGAGAGTAAGATCAGACCACTTGCAGAAGCTGGAAATGCTTCCAAGTGCAGATTTGTGTATGCCCTGCATCCATTTCCGAGTGGAAATAACTTCCGCTTTGATACAGATGCACACTATAATGAAGATCTTGCAAAATTGAAAGCAAAGTTTAAGCAGGTAATTGATGCAGGAGTACGTCAGATTGCGATTCTTGCGGATGACTTTGTAAATCCGGGAGCAGCAAATGAAGTAAGACTTCTGAACGATATGAGTACCTGGCTGGCAGAGGTGAAGCAGGAATACCCTGATATGAAGATGACACTTCCGTTCGTTCCGTATGATTATATGGGAAATGGAAGTTCCAGTGAACTTCAGACCCTGAAGAGTGTACCGGAAAATGTACAGATCGTTATGACCGGTGGACGTGTCTGGGGTGAGGTTACAAATAATTTTACTACTACATTTACAAATAATGTAGGAAGAGGTCCTTTCATGTGGATCAACTGGCCTTGTTCAGATAACTCACATAAGCATCTGATCATGGGTGGTAACAGCACATTCCTTCATGGTGGTGTTGATGCGTCTAAGATTCAGGGAATCATGCTGAACCCGATGCAGCAGTCAGAGCCAAGTAAAGTAGCTATTTTTGCAAATGCATCCTATGCATGGAATATCTGGGATACAGATGCCGATGCAGATCAGACATGGGAAGACGCATTTTCATTTGTAGATCATAATTCGGCAGTAGAGACAGAAGCAAGTGATGCACTCAGAGAGTTGTCCAAGCATATGATCAATCAGAATATGGACAGCCGTGTAACTGAGCTTCAGGAGTCAGTAGAACTGAAGGAAAAACTCAACGCATTTAAAGATAAACTGGAAACGGAAACGGTCACAGAAGCAGATGTGGATGATCTGATCCAGGAATTCCAGACACTTCAGGATGCAGCAGCATTGTATAAAGAATCAGGTAATGAGGCAATCAGAAATCAGATTGTTTACTGGCTGGATTGCTGGAAAGATACAACAGATGCAGCGATTGCATACCTGAATGGAGTAAAGAGTTCTCTGAACGGAGATGTATCCGCAGTTGTGGAATACAATACAGAAGGAGAAACGGCATTCGCACAGTCCAAGACGCATGATTTCCTGTATGTAAATTATCAGGAAGTCGCAGAAGTCGGAGTACAGCATATTGTTCCGTTTATTAAAAAACTGGCTGAATATGTATCAGGCAAAGCAGAACTTGCCCTGAATCCGGACAAAGTGATCCGTAAATACATCACAAGCCGTACAGACACACCGGCAGGATCTGTGGATAACTTATTTGACAGAGATGACAGCACAAGTGCGATTTATAAGACACCGAATAAGATTACAACAGGTACCTATATCGGAGTAAGTTACAGCAAGGCAATCAAGATCAATGATATCCGTTTCCTTCTTGGAGCGGGAAAAGATCATATGGATCAGGCGAAGCTGCAGTACACAACCGATGGAAAGACCTGGAAAGATCTGGAGCTTATAGGCATGAACAATAGTTTTGCAGGTGTCAGAAACCAGAACCAGGAAGTAAGTGTTGCAAAAGAAAATCTTCCGGAAGATTTTGAAGCAATGGGTATCCGCCTGATTGCAACAGCAGACAATGCAGCAGATGCATGGCTGCAGGTTAATGAGATCACGATCAACAAAGATGAGAATACAGATGACGGCGACGACAGCGAACTCAGTTATACATTAATGAAGCCGGATCGCTGGAGTGTTTACCAGGGATCAGAATCACTCCTTCGTGACGGAAATGACAGTACATTTATCTGGTTTAATACAGGTACTGGTGATGCTGTAAATGTAGATGATTTCCTTGGATACAATCTTGGAAAGGTTGCAACATTGGAAAGTGTACATATCGCAGTAGGATCACCGTCCAATGGTGATAAGTTTGTAAAATATACAGTTGAGACATCTGTAGATGGAACGAGCTGGACAGCCGTTCCGGGATATGAATCCCATACAGGAACAACTTCAGGAACTGATGTACTGGATATTGAATTAAACGGACTTTCTGCACGGTATATCCGTATCCGCAATCTGGAATATCGACAGACTTGGGCGAGATTCTCAGAATTTACGGTAACAGAAAGAGTAAATAATACAGGAACAAAAGATAACGTATTTACAAATATCGAGAACTGTGAGGTCCTTGGAACAGCAGCAGAAGGAACTGTATCACTGAATGCAGCATCCTTAAGCGTAGGAGCCGGAAAGTATATCGGAATCGATCTTGGACATATCAAGGCGGTGACAGGAATTACCAGTCCGACAGGAACTTCACTGAAGTTACAGACTTCTATGAATGGGGTAGAGTGGACAGCGGTAACAGATCCGTCCCAGGCAGCCGATGCACGTTATATCAGACTTTATAATGATACAGATGCAGCAGTGGATGTAAGCTGGGATGCTTTCACAGTAACGTATGAATTTATTGGTGAAAAGACAGTAACCAGTGATTTTGCACAGAACGATGCAAGCCGTGATATGCGTGGAAGTGGAAACGTCAATAATGTTTTTGACGGAGACCTTACAACATATGGAACGATCACAGGTGTGCAGGATAGCGGAAAGAAGATCGTGTTTGACCTTGGACAGACGATCGACTTCAAGTCCATCCGTTACTATGTAAAAGAGACAAGCCTTGATTTCCTGCGTTATGCAAAATTTGAAGTAGCAAATGATCCTGATGCAGCAAACTGGACAACAGTGCTGACTGTAGGAAATAATTCTTTCGAGAATACAGCCAATACAGATACAGCAAAAGATTATGCAGCTCTGACACATGACAGTGAGAATCCTGGAAATATGTATGCAGAGCAGACAGGGCTGAATGTAAGCGGACGTTACTTAAGAGTTGTACCGCTTAAGACATACAGTTACAGATGGGTTGATTTCTATGAGATCCAGATCAATGGTGGAGCCTATATCTCTACAGAGTCAAATCGAGATATCGTATCGACCGTGATTGAAGAAAAAGGAAAAGTACCTTCCAATGTATTTGAAGAAGATTACCGTACGGTATACAAGCCGTCAGAAGCAAATGGATCATTTACTTATCGCATTTCTGATCTGGAGGCAAAGAGAACGATCCGTATGATCCAGAATGGAGCAGCATCTGATGCAGTTGTAACTGCAAGAATTGCAAATGAAGATGGAAGTAATATCCAGAGAGTTACACTTGGTAAACTGAGCCAGGCAATCAATGAATTTGCTGTAGCTTCAGATAAAAGAATTTTGGATGTAACAGTAACCTGGGGTGAAAATATTCCGGAAATTTCAATGATCAAGACAAGCAGTAAGGCAGCAGCTACAGTTGACAAGACAAAGCTGGATGAGGCGATTGCGGCAACAGGAAGCAGTGATGCAGCAAACTGGACAACAGATTCTAAAGCAGCAGTAGATAAAGCGAAAGCAGTTGCTGAAGAACTGAAAACGAATGAGTATGCTACACAGGATACAGTTGATACAGCAGCAGGTGCATTGAAGACTGCATGCAGTAAGGCAAAAGTAAAAGCAAATGCTACAGTTCTTGAGGCACTTCGCAGGGCAGTTGCAGAGAAGAAGAGCCAGAAAGACGGAGAGGTTGAAGTTTATACAGCCAAGACATTTACAGCATATGAAACTGTACTCAATAAGATTGTGGCAGCACTGGAAGATACAGATAATCTTTCCCAGGATACAGCAGAAAAGCTGAAGACTCAGATTGAAGAAAAAGAAGCAGCTCTTGAGTATTCAAAAGTAGAAAGAGAACTTGCTGAACTGGAGCTTCAGGCAGGAGTTGAGTATAATGCAGATGATTATACGACAGCATCTGCCAAAGCATATACCGATGCAAAGAAAGCTCTGAGTGATCTGATCGAAGCAGATAATACTACAAGAGTTAATCCGACAGAGATCGCAGCAAAGAAAGCAGCTTATACAGACAGTATTACAGCATTAGTTGATGTGAGAAGTCTGAAGAGCGTGATCGCAGAATGCAATGAACGGCATGAGGGAAATGAAAAGAAGTATACAGCAGCAAGCTGGAAGAATTACAGTGATGCACTGGATGCAGCAAATGCTGTTCTTGCAAATGGAACAACAGAAAGTGTACAGGAAGCAGAGACAGCTCTGCGGGCAGCAGAAGGAGCACTTGTACTGAAAGATACATCCGCAGTACAGACAGTCATTGATGAGATGAAGAAAGTCAATGCGGAAAATTACACAAGCGACAGCTATGCAGTCCTGAAAGCAGCTATCGCACAGGCTGAAAGCCAGATTGATGATGAGACAAAGGCAGATGCCAATATCCGTGCTATGCAGGATGCGAAAGCAAATCTTATCAGCATCGTGGAACTGAATGCAGCATTAAGTGATGCAGCAAAATATGAAGCAGCTAATTATACAACAGATTCCTATACAGTTCTGGCAGCAACTGTAAATGCGGATAACATGAATGCATTGAAGACATCCGGTACAGCAGAACAGATTGCAGAAGCAGTACAGTCTATCCGCAATGCAATCGATGGTCTTGTATTAAGAGCAACAGATATGGATGCTTACAGAGATAAGATTCAGTTCAAGTCTGAAGCAGGAGATTACACAGAAGAGACTTATACAGAGTATAAGGAAGCTTACGATGCACTGATGGCACTGGACAGCAGTACAGGAAATGTATCAGCAGATGAGTTCCAGGCAGCAAAAGCAAGATTTGAAAATGCACAGGCAGCACTGAAAATGATCAAGGCAGATTACACGAAAGTGGATGAAGCACTTGCAAAAGTACCGGCTGATCTGAGTATTTATACAGATGCAACTGTGAAGACACTGAAAGATGCGATCGCCAAGGTCGACAGAAATCAGCCATTGTCCAAGCAGGCAGAAGTAGATGCTTATGCAGATGCGATTCATGATGCAATCAACAACCTGGTTGTAAAATCCAAGTCTGATGATGGAAAGGATAACCAGAACGGTAATTCCAACAATGGTCAGAATAATGGAAATACAGCAGGTAATGGAAATGGATCGGGCAAAGGAAATGGCACATCCGCTAACGGAGCAGTCAAGACCGGAGATACTGCACCGATCGCAGGAGCATTTGCACTGATGATACTGGCAGCAGGGGCGGTTGTAACCGTGCTGAAAAGAAAAAGATACTAAATTAAAAAACCGGGTGTCCGTACAAAAGGACACCTGAAATGAGATAATAAGAATCAGATGAGGAAATCTTATCTGGTTCTTATTTTTTGTTACACAAATTTGAAAGCTTATTTAAAAAAATAAGTTGTAAATGCAGTTCTCAAATGAATACAGACTGAATCAATACGGCAGCAATGAAGCAGCAGAAAGGAATATGATTTATGAGAAGAATAACTTATACGAACTGGATGTCCAAAATTTTTAAAGAAATCACCAACGGAAGAGGAGAGCGGGTGCTCGAGAATCCTGCAGTTCAGGTCCTTGGAGCTATTTTCAGAAAGATGAATCTAGATCAGAATACCATCGGAGCTGTGTCAGAACGTCTGCAGAATGAGAAAGAGAAAAAAGATAATATTGTGAAAATAATTGTTGCAGTAGTTATCATATATCTGATCTGTTATATCATTGGCGGCGAAGTTGAGTGGCTGGCAAGAACGGCGATTATATGGACGGGAATCGTGTTGGCGATCCGGGGGATAAGGAAGAAAAACTAAGTGCCCCCTGTATATGAATTGCCATATGTCGCGGATGATCAGGAGATATTGTCTGAATATACAATTCAGACATACATCTTCAGACCTCTGCATAGATTGTAAAAAATAAACGATGCAGGGGCTTTTCCATGAGAGATTATATTGAGGAGCGGGCGGTGGAAATCGCAGACTATATTATAGAAAATAGTGCGACGGTGAGACAGACTGCGAAGCAATTCAGGATAAGTAAGAGTACGGTACATAAAGACGTCACCGAACGGCTTCTTCAAATCAATCCCTCTCTGGCACAGGAGGCACGAAAAGTGTTGGACATGAATAAATCAGAACGACATATCAGAGGTGGGATGGCAACAAGAGAAAAATATCTCCATCAACATTTGCGACAGATGTAAATGAGAGCAGATAAATGAGAGAAAAATAGAATTTAGTTTAGAGAGAGCAGAAGGACAGAATCTCAAAGGAGCATATAGGGATTCAAAGTCCTTTTGCTTTTTCTTTTCTGATAGCAGGAAGATATGTTATAATGCAAATAATGATGAAACCATGAAATAGACGACAAGATAAACGAAAGCAGGCAGTAAGATTCTTGAAAGGGGCAGATAAGTGCGGGCTGTAATTATTGAGAAAGACGAAAAAATACTGCAGCAGATACAGTCAATCCTGCAAAAAGTTGATTCCGGTTATGAACTGGTAGGGACAGCCGTGAATGGACAGTCGGGCTATGAGCTGATCAGTGCATTGCGTCCGAATCTGGTGATTATGGATATAGAATTACCACGAATGAATGGAATGTCGATGTTGAAGAAACTTCGTGCAGAAGCATTTGATTTTAAAGTGGTAGTTTTGAGTGGAACGGAAAATTTTCAATATGCAAAGCAGGCGATTGAATTGAGCGTGGACGGGTATATCATGAAACCTATCCGTCCGCTTGAGTTAAAAAGGGCATTGATGCAGATCTGCGAAAAAATGAGAAATGAGTATTGGCTGAATGCATCCTTTACAGTGGAGAATCTCCTGATCGGGTGTATGAACGGGCAGTATCAGCCGGAGAATAAATTAAATGAGATTACAGTCAGAAATTATGGATTTACGGTGGAAGACTCTTGTGGGATGTTTATTTTGTGGTTTGGGGAAGATTTTGAAAAAAATAAAGCAGAAGCAGTTCATTTGCTGAAAAGAAGTCTGCAAAAAGAAAATAAATTCAGAGTCTGCATTCTTCCATTGGAAGTATGGCAGGAAATATTTGTGATTGTATATCAGACAGCGGAATTTGAAATGGCAGAGCAATACTTCCAGGAAAATATTGTCCCTATGTTATGCAGTAATCTTAATGGGGATGTAGTCTGCGTGTGGAAAAGAATCGATCATATGATGGATCTTTGGCAATATCGGACAAAAATACCGTTATTGCGGCAGTGGAATCTGACGCTTGGAAGAGGTGTGCTGATCAGTGAGAAGGGAATAGCGGGACGGGAACTGGAGCTTCTTCCATTGAAATATCCTGCAGAACTTGAATTACGGGCAAGAGATTGTACGTTGGCGGGAAGAAAAAAAGAGCTGGAAAAGTGCTTTGAAGAATTATGTGAAATGCTGGAGGGGCAGTTTTGTTTTCCCGAGACACTGAAAGATTGTCTGATTCGTTTCAGTCTGAACATCGTAAATATGTATAAGATCCAATGGGAGCTTGGAGCAGAAATTCAGGTACTTATTCTGATTCTTGAAATAGGTCAGGCAACGAGCTGGAAGCAGATTCGAAGAGCGATAGAAGAATTATTAAATTATTTTAATTTTGAAAAAGAGGATCTTCAGGGAAATGAAGCATTCAGTACGATGGTCCGTAAGGCAGTCGAGATGGCAAAAAAATATTATAGTGAGGGGATTACCCTGGAAGAGACAGCCAGCAGGCTTTATGTTTCGGAAGAGTATCTGAGTACGCAGTTTAAGAAAGAGACACAGAGCAGTTTTACAGAAACGGTACGGAAATTCAGAATAGAAAAGATCAAAGATCTGTTACTGAACAGCAAGTTAAAATTAAATCAGATTGCGGAATTAACAGGGTATTCAGACCCCAAATATATGAGCCGGGTATTTAAAGAAGAAGTGGGGATGCTTCCAACAGAATTTCGCAAAAAAATGCAGTAAAATAGATTAAAATAGTCCACCTTTTTAAAAGATTTCCACCTTTTCAAGATAGAAATGTATGGTATGATACCAACTAACTTATATGAAAAGGGTTTCATATATTGTATAGTCAGGGAATAAAGAGGTGAGAAGAATGAGTAAGATGCAGATTACATTTAAAAATCCTGAAGAAATCGTAGCTTTTGTTAATACTGTTTCAAGATATGATTTTGATATGGATCTGAAAAAAGGTCGTGCAGTGGTAGATGCAAAATCATTGCTTGGCATTATGCACCTTGGACTTAATAACGTGATTGAACTTCAGATGTATTCGGATCATTGTGAAGAATTACAGAAAGAACTTGAAAAATATGCAGCTTGATTATAGAGAAAAATAGGATTGAAAAGAGGAAGCGGTTCTGGTAATGCAGGGCGGCTTCTTTTTGTTGCAAAACCCAGTGAACTGCATCCGGAAAACAGTAGAGATAGCCGGTGCGGGATATCGTAGCTTCTTTTTTGCAAAAACCCGGTAAGCTGCATCTGGGAAACAGTAGAGATAGATGGTGCGGAGTATCGTAGTTTCTTTGTTGCAAAAACCTGGTAAGCTGCAGTCGGGTTCACATGAGATATAATTTGCCGGAGGAAGAACACTGAACTGTTAAGTGATGTGTTGTGGGCAATGGTGAGCCGTAGGTGTCAGCCAGCTCAATTTATGACAGTTTGGAGGATTGAAATATGTACAGTTTGGAAGGACAACAGTTTGGAAGGACTGAAATAATGCTTGTAAAAGCGGGAAAGCTCTACTATAATTAAGGGTACGGAACAAAAAAGAAGATCTTATAAGATCATATTTTACAGGAGGAGAGCCTTGAAGAAAGAGTTAGTGATCGTTCTTGATTTCGGTGGCCAGTATAACCAGTTAGTTGCACGCCGTGTCAGAGAATGTAATGTATATTGTGAAATTTATTCTTACAAGACGGATATTGAGAAGATTAAAGCAATGAATCCTAAGGGAATCATTCTGACAGGGGGACCGAACAGTTGCTATGAGCCGGATTCACCGACTTATACAGATGAGCTGTTCAAGCTTGGTATTCCGGTTCTTGGGTTATGTTATGGAGCACAGTTGATGTCTCATGTTCTTGGCGGAAAAGTTGAGAGAGCAGATGTCAGAGAATACGGAAAGACAGAAGTTATTATTGATAAGAGGGAATCCAAAGTTTTTGAGGGAGTATCTGAAAAGACAATCTGCTGGATGAGTCATTTCGATTATATTTCAAAAATTGCACCGGGATTTGAGATTTCTGCACATACAGCAGACTGTCCTGTGGCAGCAGCCGAAAATGAAGCAGAAAAGCTGTATGCAATCCAGTTCCATCCAGAGGTACTCCATACTGCTGAAGGAACAAAGATGATCAATAATTTTGTAAAAAATGTCTGTGAATGTGTTGGTGACTGGAAAATGGATGCATTTGTGGAGAATACAATTAAAGAGATCCGTGAAAAAGTCGGAGACGGCAGAGTACTGCTTGCATTATCAGGCGGAGTTGATTCTTCAGTGGCAGCAGGATTACTTTCCAGAGCGATCGGAAAGCAGCTTACCTGCGTATTCGTAGATCACGGTCTTCTTCGCAAAGATGAGGGAGATGAGGTAGAGGCTGTATTCGGACCGAAAGGACAGTTCGATCTGAACTTTATCCGTGTGAACGCACAGGAGAGATATTATAATAAACTTGCAGGCGTTACAGAGCCGGAAGCAAAGCGTAAGATCATTGGTGAAGAATTTATCCGTATTTTTGAAGAAGAAGCAAAGAAGATTGGTGCAGTTGATTTCCTTGCACAGGGAACAATTTATCCGGATGTTGTAGAAAGTGGTCTCGGTGGAGAATCAGCAGTGATCAAGTCCCACCACAACGTAGGAGGACTTCCGGATTATGTAGATTTCAAAGAAATCATCGAGCCGCTTCGTGACCTCTTCAAAGACGAGGTTCGCAAAGCAGGATTGGAACTTGGACTGCCGGAGAAGTTGGTATTCCGTCAACCATTCCCAGGACCGGGACTTGGAATCCGCATCATTGGTGAAGTAACAGCCGATAAGGTTCGTATCGTTCAGGATGCAGATGCTATCTACCGTGAGGAGATTGCCAATGCAGGACTTGACCGCACGATCGGTCAGTACTTCGCAGCACTGACGAACATGAGAAGTGTTGGTGTTATGGGTGATGAGAGAACTTATGATTATGCCGTTGCACTGAGAGCAGTGAATACAGTTGATTTCATGACTGCAGAGGCGGCAGAGATCCCGTATGAAGTTCTGAATAAGGTGATGAGCAGAATTATCAATGAAGTGCGTGGAGTAAACAGAGTATTCTATGATCTGACGAGTAAGCCACCGGGAACGATTGAGTTTGAATAAATCGAGTTGCTTAAAAAAGCCAGTGTTTATGCGGGTTTCA
>ERZ812616.1228-NODE-1228-length-29390-cov-5.402352_pt1 | contig 29390 bp, 16 predicted proteins | sample MGYA00376249_ERZ812616 | MGnify/ENA primary metagenome ERZ812616 (study PRJEB26924, sample SAMEA4378265) | human gut metagenome | biome: human gut; feature: human-associated habitat; material: faeces | place: China | collected 2013 ...
TTTAATAGAACTGGCGGTACCTATGTTCCAAGGACCAAATAAGTCTGTCGGAAGATTATCTGCATACATATTGGTGTATTTATAATCGAAGTCTTGATAGCTATATCCTACCATTGCAGAAAAACGATGTTTACCGATAGCTTTAACATAGTCTCCTGTAAGTTCCAGGGTTTTATCCATATTCAGGGTATTAGTCAATGTTGCATTTGGTAATGTTCCATTTTGGGCAAAAGAAGGATGTTTTTTGGTTCTTGAGGCATTGTATTCGGTGTCATATCTTTGCATGGCTCCCATAGCCGATATGTTTAACCCTTCGAAAGGAGATAAAGTTATTTTCCCACTGGCCAGTAGTCGATTCCATTCTTTTTCCCTGGTTTCTTCTTTTAATAAAGCAACAGGATTGGATGGCATTCCGTACGTATCGACATAGCTACCGTCTTCATTGTAAATGGGTATTGTAGGATTTCTTTGGATAGCTCCAACATATACGCCTCTTTCTCCTACCAGATTGTCTTTTCCGGTTGCATTGTTGATATTTAAATTAATTTTCAGACGGTTATTGAACATCGCATGGTTGACGCTTGCTTTCACGTTTAGCTGATCCCTGTCTGAATTTAGAATGATTCCTTGATTTTGTTTATATGTAACGGAGGCTGAATAATTAGAATTCATATCACCTCCCCGAATAGACAGGTTATGAGATTGGCTTATCGGTGTTCTTAATATCTCATCAACATAATTGACGTCGTCTCCATAGTCTAAAATATTCACATTGTTTTCAATGAACTGTGAGTCGTTTTTTAGATTCTTGTATTCGCTTGCACTTAAAACGTCAATTTTGTTTTTAATTGTATTGACGGATAGGTAACCATTGTAATCTAACGTCATCTTTCCGGAACCGTTATTTCTTTTCGTTGTTACAATTACGACACCATTAGTACCTCTTGTTCCATAAATAGCTGCGGCAGATCCGTCTTTCAACACATCGATACTTTCAATATCTTCAGGAGCAATAGCACTTAATACACCGCCGGGGATACCATCGATAATGATGAGGGGAGCGGTGGAAGAAGAAAGAGTAGACACTCCTCTAAGCATCATTTGTATATCTGAAGTTGGGTCACCGGAAGAGTTTACTACTTGTAAACCAGCTACTTTCCCTTGTATAAGTTGTTCTGCACTTTTAACCGAACCTTTTATAAAATCATCGGAGGTTACTTTGGATATGGAGGTTGTTATTTCGGATCGCCGTTGCTGACCATATCCGATTACAACAACTTCGTCAATCATCTTTGTATCCTCGACTAATCTGATATTTAAATTTGTTTGATTGGTAACAGTGACTTCTTGCATGTTATATCCTATGTAGGAAATAACAAGAGGTTCTTTCCCTGATATTTCAAGGGTAAAATTACCATCTGCGTCAGATATAGTTCCGTTGGATGTTCCTTTCTCTACAACATTGGCACCGATAATGACTTCTCCGGATTGATCTGTGACAGTACCCGTGATTTTCCGTTTTTGTTGTGTCGTGCTTGTTTCAGTACTTTTTTTCTCAAACAGGTAAATTTTGCCATTTTTCACTTCGTAGTTCAAATTGGTACCACTTACAAGTTTGTCTAACGCTTGGTTGAGTTCTACATCTGTAACATGAATACTAATTCTACGATTCAGATTAACAATTTGTTTGCTATATGCCATGCTGAGACCCGTTTGTTGTGAGATGGCAGATAGTACAGTTTCTACTTTCACATTGTCGAGGGCAATGGAAACTTTCTGCGCAGAGGCTTTTGCGGTAAAACTTAATAAAGAGATTACCAAAAATAGAAATGTGAGTTTCATTGTATTCGGGATTTTCTCAATTAATAATAACAAATGTTTACTCTCTGATGTGAGATACTTTTTTTTCATCTTGTGTAATTTTAAGGTTGAATACTTGTGATGATAGTAGCATGCTTCTAAATAATTGACACGTGCCTGAAAAAAAAGTATGAGTTGAATATTGTTATTTCTCCAAAGAAACAGAGTAAGAGTTATTTTTCTGCTCTGTAAACCGTACAGGTGCAATCTTTTCTAATTCATATAATATTTCCTGAACTTGTTTTTTGTGTGATGTAAGTGTATAACTATATTTTAAAGTTGAAGGATCATTGATGATAAAATTTATGTTGTACCACCGGGAAAGTGTTGCTATAACTTCAGACAAAGGAGTATTGTCAAATATGATCAGATTTTTTTTCCAGGCAGAAGCCTGTGTTATATCTTTGGATTTTGTAATCAGACACTTTTGAGTTATTTTATTATAAGTCGCTTTTTCTCCTGGTTTTAAAAAAGCAATAGATTGTATTTTATTACTGATAGATATTTTCCCAGTCTCGAGTGTAATGAGAATATCGGAGTCGCTTGAATATGCTTTTACATTAAAGGTAGTACCGAGTACTTGTACATTTATACTATTTAAATCAACAATAAAAGGACGTTCCTTATTAGGACTGATTTCAAAAAAGGCTTCGCCCTCTAATTCTATTTTTCGTTCTGTGAAGCTGAATTTTCGAGGGTATTTTATCCGGCTTTCTGAATTTAAGGAAGCCTTCGAACCATCCTGAAACACCAGTTGCATGCGTTCTCCTTTGGGCACGACTATTTCTTCATATCCAGCGTTATCAAACAGATCCACTTTTTGGTCGATATACCAGAATTGTCCTGTGAGTAAGAGTATAGGGATAAGTATGGCTGCAACTTTGAATAGGATACGTCCTCTTTGTTGTCTACGAATACGATTTATAATGTACTCGTACATTTCGGATGAAGGAATCGGGTGTTCTATATAATCTGATTCCTGCCTTAATGGAATATTTTTTAAATCGTTATCCATTAGCTTAGATAAAAAGGTTCCTCCTTCAGGAGTAGAGAACCAACGTATAACTTCTTTGGCTTCTTCCTGAGTTGCCGTATTATTCAGTGTATTATCTATTTTTCTTTTATCCGGGGTGTCCATATTGTTTGTTTTTTAATTGACATTTTATGTGTTTTGAAGTATGAATTAGATCCAGAATACTCCTATCTGATTAGTAAATAGGTTATTAACAGTAGTGTCTTGTCGAAATTATTACGTAGTATTTTGATCGCCTGAGCGTAATGTGTTTTGACTGTTGGTATCGATATTTGCATTTTTTTTGCAATTTCCTGATTGGAGAGATTTCCTTGTAATTTGTATAGACAAACTATTTTTTTCTGTTCAGGTAGACCATTGATTGCATGATACAATGCTATCATCTGTTCTTTTTCTTCTAATCGGGATAATATTTCGTTTTCATATTCGATCGGTGATTGTGCCATTTCGTAGTTTTTTTCGAGAGCAGTCAAATTATTCCTGATTTCGTTCAGTGTATAATTTTTAAGCATCGTATGTAAGTAATTTTTTAAATTGACGTTGATTATTAATGTCTCTCGGATTTCCCATAGTTTCAGGAATATTTGTTGAACTATATCCTTCGCTACATCCTTGTCTTTAAGATATTTGTAAGCTAATACATAAAGCAGTCTGTTATACCGGTTATAAATTACCGTAAATGCATTTTCATTACTCCTTTTTAAAAGGGATAATAACTGTTCGTCAGTATATTCTAAAAATGTGTTATATTGGTTGTACATCTTTTGTTTTTCATTTGCTAGCATTTGATTTTCCGAAAAGGAACAAAATATTCATATATAACATGACACATGAAAACGAGAAAAGGATGATAAAAACTGAATTTATTTTTAGTGATTGATCACTTTCCAATCATTAAACTCCAAACTTAACTGTTTCCATCTTTCTTTTTCTATTGTTTCTTCCCGTTCTTCCTGTGGGTTTGAAACAGAAAGGCCAAGTAGGCGGATCGGGTGTGTGGCGTAATTAACCTCTTTCAGTAGCTGTTTGGCTAACGGAAGGATTTCATTGAGGGTGGTTAGTTCGTGGAGTTGTGTGATACTTTTCGTTTTGAGGGTGAAATCATGGAATTTGATCTTTAATGTGAGGGTGTTACCTTTGAACCCCGTTCGTTGCAGGCGGCCGATCAGTTCGGTCGCTACATGGTAAAGCTCGATGATGACGGACGATTGGAGGGAAATATCTTTTTCCAGCGTATGTTCGCATCCTACCGATTTGCGGATACGCACGGCTTCGACCGGGCGCAGGTCTATTCCGCGGGAACATTCATAATACAGGAAGCCGGCTTTCCCGAACTGGCGGGTAAGCATTTCCAATGAGCATTCCCTTAGCTTTTCTCCATTGTGGATACCCAACGTATGCATCTTTTTGGCGGTGACGGGACCGACACCCCAGAATGATTCGATGGGCAGGCGGGCGATAAAATCGAGAGCCTGTGCCGGATGGATCGTACAAAGACCGTCCGGTTTCCGGTAGTCGGAAGCAATCTTTGCCAGGAACTTATTATAGGATACGCCAGCTGAGGCGACCAGGTTCAGTTCCTGACGAATCTTTTGTTTGATTTCTTTAGCGATATCGACGGCTAGAAGCATTTGTTTTTTATTTTCTGTTACGTCGAGAAATGCTTCATCCAGTGAGAGAGGTTCTATGATATCTGTATATTCATGGAATATTTCATGGATCTGTGAGGAGACCTCTTTATATACATTCATTCTACCCGGAACGAAGATCAAGTGAGGGCATAATCGTTTAGCTTTTTGTGACGACATGGCGGAACGGACTCCATATTTCCGTGCTTCATAGCTGGCTGCGGCAACCACACCACGTTCTTCCGAATAACCGACGGCTAATGCTTTTCCCCGTAATTCCGGATTATCCCGCTGCTCGACTGATGCATAGAATGCATCCATATCTATATGTATGATTTTACGTTCCGTATAACCTCCTTTTCCTAAACAAAGATAGCTAAAAAAAGGAACATGCGGATATTTGCCTACTACTTATAAAATCCAAAATAAGTTTAATCGATTTCTGATATATTATAAATATGACGATATTTGTATTCGAGTAAAAAGAGTAAAAACCAAGTTGTTGCAGAAAATGTCCGCTTTTTAGTATGGACAATCATATGAGCACTTAAAAAAGAAGGTGTATCCACAAATGAAGAAAAGTATTTTATTAAGGTTGTTTATTATTGTGTGTTTATTGACAGGGTATTGGGGAATGTTCGGGGTACAAAGTATAAAAGCTGATATCAATCAGCTTCCGGAGCATAACAAGGATGTGTATGACGAATTTATTCCAATATATAGTTCTTTATTTGGTAAAATAAATAGTTTAAGTACTTCTGATAATTGGGGACAGACTACTATTTTATCTGAATTTGAGATTCAAGGGGGGAATAACATTCTTAAATTGGAATCATTCAACACTCAACCTATTTCTTTCTATGAGGATGCATTCCTCAGATCGGTAGTGACACATATAAATGTAGACCTATTTGTAGAACAAGAGATTAATTCTTTGGATGTTCGATTATTTGCTCCGAGAGATGAAAATGTAACTCTTCAATATGTAACAGGACCTTTATCCGCAGGGAAATGGCATACTTTGCAAATTCCATTGGTAGATTTTAGATTATTGGCGGGAGAAAAGGAGCCGGTGAAGATAACCTCATTACAATTCGGATTATCGGGGAATGAGGTAGGGACGACGACTTTCCTTGACAATATTTATTTCTTTAAGGAGAAAGGAATCGAAGCTGCTCCTATTCCTGGATATCAAAGTTCTAATGTTATAAATGTTTATAGTACGAAATATGGAACAGATACAGATTTTCAGTATTTAGCATGGGGGTGGGGTGATTTTAACAATGTCACACAAAAAGGGAAAACCTATGATACGGAAGGTAAGCCAGTTCTCAAATTTACCGATTTCTCTCTTATGGCGCTTCAATATAATCAAAATGATTGTCTGTTGGATATAAGCGGGAAAGACAGGCTTTCTTTGGTAGTTTGTCCGGAGACTGATATTGATTTATTGGTTAGGCCTATATTATATAAAAGACATGCCGGAACTCAGGCTGATGTCGGACATACGTATGGACCTTACTCATTGAGCGCGAATGTTTGGACTACTATTGACATCGATCTTTCTGATTATTATACACAGACGGGCGATAAACTGTCAGTCAGTGTTCTTCAACTTTTCTTAGAAGGTGATCTGGTAAATATATCACCTTCTACTTTTTATACAAATCATATCTATTTTTATAATAGTAATGACGTAATAGTAGAATCAGCTCCTGATTTTGCGGCTTATCTCCCTCCGGTTCGTAAAGCTAAAGATGTATTATCTGTATTTGGAGATTCATATATCGACAACGATTCGAAGATCGATGAGGTAACTTTTGTTACGGACTCCGACGGCGACCAGACAACAGATCCACAGGCCGCATTTATTGGTAATCGTGAAGTGAAGGCTCTAATCAATATGAATCATATACCGATTGAAGTTTCGGAAACGAATGTTAGTATTATGGATTATTTTCATATAGATGTATATTCAGAAGTAGAAGCTAATTTGACAGTTGATTTAATTGGAGTAGGAGATGATAAAGGCGGCCAAACCCATACCCTCTCAGCCGGGAAATGGACTCGGATAGATATGCCTAATCCGGTATCCGGTACACTACGCGTTGTTAATTTAACAATTAGCGAGAACGGTAAGGGTAAGAATATATTTATAGACAATATGTACTTTTACAAAAAGCAGAGACCTTTTACTCCAACCAACCTTGCCTTTTTTAACAGGCAACTCAGCCGGGGTGTCAATATTGGTGCTACATACGAACAAAATCCTGATTATGCGTGGAGCGACACATATATCCAGAAAATAAAAGCGAAAGGTTTTAAACACGTACGGTTGCCTGTCCGTTGGGATAACTATCCGACGGGAAATTATAGAAGTCTGGAAGAGGTTCCTTATAATATAAAGGCAGAGTTCCTGGCAGAAATACAGACTGTGATAGATAAGCTATTGGCTGCCGACCTGAAGGTCATACTCAATATGCATCATTACGATCCGTTGATGGATTTATCAGATACGGAACAAGAAAAAGAGATAGAACGTTTTCTTGCGCTCTGGGGGCAGTTAGCCGATTATTTTCAGAATTATGATGAACGATTGATTTTTGAAATATTGAATGAACCCCGCGATAATATGGATAGCAAATGGAATGAAGTCTTCCCGGAAGCTATCGCTACGATAAGGCAAGGAACTGAGTTCAGGAACGACAATAATAAAAATCGTGTTATCATGGTCGGTACGACAAATTGGGGAACAATCTATGGCTTGGAAGGTGAGAATGCTTTAAAATTACCGGAAAATGACGACCGTCTGATTGTAACGATCCATTATTATAATCCATTATCCTTTACCCACCAGGGGGCCGAATGGGTAAATCCGATGTATCCTGTCGGATTAAGATGGAATGATACGCAGAAAGAGCGGGATGCTGTCACTGCTGATTTTAAAAAGATAAGAGCGTTCAGTCAAAAGAATAATAATGTCCCTATCCATATCGGAGAGTTTGGAGTTCATGAAAAGGCAGATATCGACTCTCGTCTTCTTTGGACGAACCATGTGGCACGGACAATTGAAAGTTATGGTTTTAGTTTTGCTTACTGGCATCTGGCATCAAGTATATACAATACCTCAAAAGGGTATTATCCTTATCTGCCTGATGCATTGCTTACCTATAATATGCCTGCTAAAGCTGCGGAAATAAAGTTTCTGGACGAAAAGACTATTTATGATAGCAATGATTCGAAAGGGAAGAATTGGGCAGTATATAAAGGAGAGGGAGGACAGGTTGGTTCTACCCAATATGATGGCGTGTTAACGATAAATATAGTAGACGGAGGTACTGAAACTTACTCAGTTCAGGCTTTATTGGAAGGGCTTTCCATAGAGAAAAATGCAACCTATGAAGTTTCTTTTACCACAAAATCAACAGCTGGGGGTGGTGTAAGCTTTTCTACTTATGTAGGTTTAAATGGTAAGCCTTATACTCAATATGGGAGTTTATCATTTATACCAGGAACAACGGAGCAAACGTTTTCTTATACCTTTACCATGCATAACGAAACGAATAATTCGGCTCGCATGGCTTTTGATTTGGGTAAAGGAGGGGCAACAACAATTACTTTGAAAGATATAACGATAAAGAAAGTCATTGAAGTTATCCCACAGGCTCCAATGCCATCCAAAGATGCTGAAGAAACAATAAGTATTTTTAGTACTAAATATGCCCCGGACTTGTATGATCCGGCCAATAATTCTGCTCTGGATACGAATAACAAACGTATTATTCTATTCTCCGGTTTTGAGTCGCAGGAACTTCCTTTTGCTGAAATTTCTTCGGGAGGGAGACAAATGCTTCACATGGAAATATATCCGGGTAGTTGGTTTGATATAACAATAGTTGCAGCCAGAGGAGGAACGGTGTCGGTTACCAAGAGTTATAAATTGAACCCCCATACATGGAACAGCCTTGATATCGACTTGACTGATCTCTTTTCTAGAACAGGCGGGAAGATCAAGAGTATCAAATTATCCGGTGGAACAGGGGAAGAACGTAGAGTCTATCTGGATCATATTTACTTGTATCAAAAAGCGAGCGTACCAGATCCTGATCCGGAAGAAGAGGCTAAACCTCTTTCACCTGCCCCTACTCCTACGGCTGTGCAAGGGGATGTGATCTCTATATTCAGTGATTCTTATAAAGATGTTCCTTCCTCTTTAGATAAGGTAGATGGACAAACAACAGTTATTGATACTATTACAATCGATGGTATTTCTACCTGGAAACTGACCAATACGAATATGATGAGGCTTTATGTGGGATCACTGGATATGTCTTCCATGAAATATCTTCATCTTGATACCTGGTCTCCGGATACGGGGATATTGAATGTCTATCTGTCGGATGCCGTAAATAAGTCAGGTGCTATATCTGTATCGGTTGAAAAAGAAAAATGGAAAACGACTCAGACTCTTTTATCCAATTTGTCGGGAACATTTGATATGAAGAATATCAAGTATATTTGGATTGAAAGTCGCGTAGAAGGTACTTTCTATCTGGATAATCTTTATTTTTCGAAAAATCAAACGACAGGAAATGAGAATATCCATAATGAGGGCATCGTTTATAAACTTTCAAATGAATACTTAGTTATTGAGGCTACTGCCCCTGTTTCCTGTATAGAGATATTTGATGTTTCAGGACGTCTAATAAAGAAGGAATTGCCTATGACCCATGTTGGTACAGTCGATATTTATTCGATGAGTAAGGGCGTTTATGTTACACAGGTGGTTTGTTCAAATGGTAACAGGAAAACATTTAAATTTATAAAGAAATAAAAGTATAGTCTTTCTGTGTCGTATGTATCGTGAAGAATGATACATACGACATGGAAATAACTATAAAGTAACTCCGGATTTGAATATAGCAATCTCCCGATATCCTTTCCGTTCATTGTTGGTCTGTTTTCCTCCGGCAATATCCTGTATGAACCGGATAAACTGTTCGGCGAGGGTTTCCATAGCTTCGCCTTCCGCCAAAGTTCCGGCGTTAAAGTCGATCCAGCCGGGTTTGTTTTCTGATAAAGCAGTGTTGGTTGAAATCTTGACAGTGGGGATAAATGTTCCGAAAGGCGTTCCTCGTCCGGTGGTGAAAAGTACCATGTGGCAACCTGAGGCGGCTAATGCCGTGCTGGCTACCAAGTCGTTTCCCGGGGCGCTCAACAGGTTTAAACCTTTAGTGGATAAACGCTTTCCGTACGTAAGGACATCCTTGACTCCTGATTTACCTGACTTCTGTGTACAGCCGAGTGATTTTTCTTCCAGTGTAGAGATACCTCCGGCTTTGTTTCCGGGAGAAGGATTTTCATAGACCGGTTGTTTGTTTTCCAGGAAATAGGCTTTGAAGTCGTTGATGAGGCGGACGGTCTTGTTGAATAAATCTTCTGTACCGCAACGATTCATTAATAATGTTTCGGCACCGAACATTTCGGGGACTTCCGTCAAAACAGTCGTTCCTCCCTGTGCAACCAGAAAATCGGAAAATACACCCAATAGCGGATTGGCGGTAATTCCGGAGAAACCATCCGAACCGCCGCATTTCAAACCGATACGCAGTTCGCTGAAAGGAACCGGCGTACGTTGGTCGGTTGAGGCAATGGCATATAATTCGCGCAGTAGCTTCATACCTTCTTCCTGCTCGTCTTTCACTTTTTGGCAGACCATAAAGCGGACACGTTCCGTATCGTATTCCCCCAGAAACTCACGGAAAGTATCCGGCTGATTGTTTTCACAGCCTAGTCCGACCACCAGTACTGCACCGGCGTTCGGATGTTTCACCATGTCCCGCAGGATTTTGCGGGTATTCTCATGGTCGTCACCTAACTGGGAACAGCCGTAATTATGGGGAAAAGCCACGATCGCATCCACACCTTTCCCATCCGTTTCCCGTCGGAGAGTTTCTGCTAGTTGGTTGACGATGCCGTTTACACAACCGACTGTCGGCAGGATCCATATCTCATTACGTATGCCGACTTCTCCGTTTTTACGTCGGTAGCCGTTAAAGGTCAATCCTCGGTCGGGAATATGCAATGTCGTGTCCTGTGGCTGCCAGGTGTAATCCTGTAACCCATCCAAGTTTGTTTTTATATTTTTTTCGTTTACCCAAGCTCCCGCAGGGATATCGTTCCGCGCGTGGCCGATGGGAAAACCATATTTGATAACAAAATCACCGGTGGTGAAATCTTTCAAAGCCACTTTATGCCCGGTTGGGATCTCTTCCCGGATAGTGATCGTCAGATCACCAAGTTCAATCTGATCTCCGGCTGATAACGGATCTATGGCTACGATGACATTATCGGCCGGATTTATTTGGATATACTTTTTCATCAGAGAATCTCTTTTACTACCTCTCTCATACCTTTTTCCTGAATCGCATCCAGATAATAAATAACCCGCTCTGTCAACCCGGAAATCCGGTTGAGGTCTTCGTCCCAAATTTCATCCACTGCCAGGATCTTTTCTGCCACGGTCCGTGTAGAGTTGGTTGCCCAAAGTTCTTTCATCAGGCATATTGTCTTCGGATCATCGTTGGGTACGATCTCGGTTCCGTCCTCACGTTTGCCTCCTTTATAATAGGTAAGGATCGCTGCCAGTCCCAATACAAGTCCTTCCGGCAAAACGCCTTTGCGTTTCAGGTATTCTTTCAGACCCGGCAGGTCGCGTGTCTGGTATTTTGGGAAAGAGTTCAGCATGATGGAAGTAACCTGATGATCGACAAACGGGTTGTTGAAACGGTCCAGTACGTCATTTGCAAACTGTTCCAGTTCTGCTTTAGGCAGGTTCAACGTTTCCTTCAATTCTTCGAACATCACTTTGCGGATATATTTTCCGATCACTTCATCCTGGCAGGCATCCCGTACGATGTCGATTCCGGAAAGGAAAGCAACGGGTGAAAGGACGGTGTGAGGGCCGTTCAGTAAAGTAACCTTTCTTTCGTGATAAGGAGCTTCGGAAGGAACGAACAATACATTCAGGCCAGCTTTATCGGCGGGAAATTCCCTGGATATTTCCTGTGGTGCTTCGATCACCCATAAATGAAATATCTCAGCCTGTACCACCAGGTTATCGTTATATTGGAGTTTGTCTTTGATGGTATCGATTTCTTTTCGTGGAAAGCCGGGTACGATACGGTCTACCAGCGTGGCATAAACACCACAGGCCTCTTCGAACCAGGTTTTGAACGCTTCGCCCAGTTGCCAAAGATCGATATATTGGTAAATTGTCTCCTTCAGCTTGTGTCCGTTCAGGAAGATTAGTTCGCAGGGGAAAATGATTAATCCTTTGTTCTTATCCCCGTCGAATGTTTTGAAACGGTGGTAAAGTAACTGTGTCAGTTTACCTGGATAAGAAGAGGCTGGCGCATCATCCGGTTTGCAGGACGGATCGAAAACGATGCCTGCTTCGGTCGTGTTGGAGATCACGAAACGCATTTCCGGCTGTTCCGCCAATTGTATGAATGCTTCGAAATCGGTGTAAGGATTCAGTGAACGGCTGATCACGTCGATCAGTTCAAGGCTGTTGACTGTTTCCCCTTTATCCAGGCCCTGTAAGTTGACATGATACAGGTTGTCCTGTTGGTTCAATATGTCGACCATCCCGTTTTCAATAGGTTGAACTACCACAACATTACTGTTGAAGTCCGTTTTGGCATTCATATTCCAGATGATCCAGTCCACAAATGCCCGAAGGAAATTACCTTCTCCAAACTGTATGATACGTTCCGGGCGGATGCTGACCGGAACGTTCTTCCTGTTTAATTCTTTCATTTTATTTTATTTGTTTACAACGAAGTTTCGTATCTGACATTCCGTACCTAAAGAATCGGGATTCTTTTCTTTCGAGATACGAAGTACCAGTTTATGGGCAGTGTCGTCTAGTTCTGTTTCCAGCATATATACCCAGGGAATATAAAGATATTTACTCCATTCGGTGAATGTATCGAGCTTTTTGAATGGGGCACCGTCGATGCTGTATTCAAGGATTCCGGCTGTCGGGCCCGGTGTACAGAAGATACCGATCGCTTTTCCCGTGAAGTCGAGCGTCAATTTGTCGCCCGGGCGGGTTGCCTCCAATATGGGAACGTCAACGAAACCTCTTCTCTTTTCATACGTATTATCCGCACGCCAGGAAGGAACGTATTTCCAGCCTTTGTTCAGTTTAGCCTCTTTCAGGTCGATAAAGTCGCCTCCGTAATAACTGTATGCATCGAGTGGTTGTGCAGGTATTTCATGGGCAACGACCGGACTGTCGGGAGTGATTCCTTTCCACATCGTATCGAAGAGGTGGTTGATAGCTGCGGCATAGAATTTATGTCCGAACGGTAACGGATGGGTTCCGCCGAACTGTTCCCAGGCGAACTCGCCGTCCTGCATCCGTTCGCCTATTTCCTGAACCAGGTTGACAGAAGGGATCAGATAATGGTTTGCCACCCGTTCGTGGTTCAGTATGACGTCCGGTTGCTGTTTTTTAGCAACCATCGGGATAAACGGATCGTAGATGAAGTGTAACATCACGATATCCATTTCCGGATTACTCAGTAATGCATGGCGCACTTCCCCTTCCATACCACGAACCTGTTCCAATGGAGTGAAATGGTTTGTATGGTCGTTCACGGCTGCTTCCACAAAAAGCAGGTCTATTTTTCCTTTCGAGAGAATATCATTTTTCATTCGGAAGGAACCCGGAGTCGTTCCGGTAGAACCGATGCCGGCTTCTATAAATTCGAAAGTCGTATAAGGGAAACGCTGTTGCAGCTGTTTTTCGATCATGTTCTTCCAGCCGTTCATCTCTGTGATAGAACCGCCCAGAAAAGCGACACGTGCTTTACGTTCTTTCTCGAACTTGACAAACGAGTTTTGCAGGCTGCCGCGCACGTTGTAATGCAGGTATTTCTCATATTCCGGTTGGTGGCGGAGGATGAAGTCCACAACCGGTTCCGGATTTTCCAGGCTGTGGGGATGATGGTCTACACCTGGTTTGATAATTACCTCTACCGGACCGCCCAGAGCCAGGTAGCGGGAACGTACTATATCCATATTATCCTTAAAAGGAACGACTTTGTCGGCATCTCCGCAAACGCTGATGATCGGGATTCCGGCTTTTGCCAACGGCTCCAGGTTGTCGATCGGATTACCTTTGAACGAATTCATTTCTTCGTCTGTCAGGTTCCATTCTTTCAACAGGTCGTTCCACAACTCTGCATTCTTTCTTCCCGGCCAGCTGAATACATTGCAAACCGGGGCGTCGATATAGATGCAGGCGATCTTGTCTGTATTTTTGGCTGCCCAGTTCAAAGCATATAACCCACCGCGGCTGAATCCTTCCAGGGTTACTTTCGGAGAAAGTCCGTACCAATCTTTCATATAATGGTAGAACTCCGTGCCTAGTGCTACTGCACGCGGGTTCCCATAACAATGTGTCACATCATAATAAGCTACATGAAATCCTTTTTCCAGTAAAGCCTTGTCTACACTGGGGAAAGCATTGAAGAAAGCCGGTCGCCATATCCACGGATTTCCTTTGGCCGCCTGTTTAGGGACAACCACGATCGCATCGCGTCCCTTGAACTGGAAATCGTAACGGTCGCATCCGTTCCATTCGCTTTTCAGACCGGGAAAAGCCTGCATCCGGTGAGAAGTTTCTTTGCCTGTGATTGCTTTGTAAACGGTCTCAGCGAGCTTATGGGCACCGACCGGATCGGGATGGACATTATCCGGGAAATGTTCCTGCATGCCGCTCAATGCTGTATGTAAGTCAATGATCGGTAATTTATTTCTTTTCGCTACCTGTTCAATCACTGGAATAACACCGGCTGCAATGATACTGTCGTTAATACTGGCATCGCTGACATAGGCTTTGGGTGGATAACAAAGATAGATCTTTGGTTTAGAAGGAATTGCCTTAAACGCATTGATCATCGTCTGAATATCTCCGGGAAGTCCGGCTTTGTATTTCCAGTTGAACGATTTGGAATCATTTGTCCCCAGCTTGATCACAACGATGTCGGGATTATAACTGAGAGCATCTTTAAATATTTGCTCCTTCATGTAAGGGAGATTCCCCTTCATCAGCATGGTACGGGCACTGATACCGAAGTTTTGCACTTCATATTCTTTCCCAAGCATTTGCCCGAGAACAGAAGGATAACTGTCGCGGTCGCGGTTCGCAATCCCGGCTCCAAATGTAATACTGTTTCCTACACATGCCACCCGGATTATTTCAGCGGCTTCCTGCGCCCAGCCGTTCAGACTGACGATCAGAAAAAATGCGATTAGATTGATTAGCTTTTTCATGATAACTTATCTCGATTCTTGATTTATGTTCTGTGGTGGTTAATCTTGCGAAGGTAATTAAATTTTTTATATGTCAGAACTTTACAAGAATACGAAATACTTTACTGGGAGCAGCGCTCCATGCCTGCATGGCGGCAAATGCTTCTTCGGGGGTGACAATCCGGGATATCAGTTCTTCCCGCGGACAACTGTCCTGCTGAAGATAGCGTACTACAGCCCTGAAATCTTCCGGCAGTGCGTTGCGTGAACCCCGGATATCCAATTCTTTTTGTACGAAATATTTGGTCTGAAAGGTTACTTCGCTTTTCGCATAGCCGATGCATACTACCCGTCCGGTGAAAGCGACTTCGTTTACCGCTGTTACATAAGTAGCCGGGCTTCCTACCGCTTCGATGACCACATCCGGTCCCAGACCGTCCGTCATTTCCTGTAAACGTTCATGTACATTTTCAGTCTGTGAGTTGATCGTGTAACGGGCACCGATGCGTTTGGCCAGTTCCAGTTTTTCATCATCCAGATCCATGGCGATCACTGTTGCACCTCTTAATGCAGCACGCACAATCGCCCCGCAACCGATCATGCCGCAGCCAATGACCAAGACGGTGTCGATGTCGGTGACTTGTCCGCGGGAGACAGCATGAAATCCTACGCTCATCGGTTCGATCAGGGCACAGTCGCGGGGAGAAATGCCGGGAGCCGGAATGACTTTCTGCCAGGGCAGGGCAAGATATTCTCCCATTGCGCCGTTACGCTGTACGCCGAATGTTTCGTTATGTTCGCAGGCATTTACCCGTCCGTTGCGGCAGGCAGCACATTTACCGCAGTTGGTGTAAGGATTTACGGTAACACTCATGCCCGGTTCGAATCCGCCAGGAACCCCGGGACCTACGGCTTCAATCACAGCTCCGACCTCATGACCGGGGATAACGGGAAGCTTGACCATCGGATTACGCCCCAGAAATGTGTTCAGGTCGGAGCCGCAAAAACCGACAAACTTAATTTTCAGAAGAACTTCGCCGTTTTTTACTTCCGGCTTTGCTATGTCGACTACCTGCAGTGTTGCAGGAGCGGGAATTTGTATTGCTTTCATACACATTATATATATAGTATAAATTAATCGACCACTTTATAGCCTTTCCACCCGTAGTAAGCACAGAAGAGGAAACAAACCAACGGGATCAGATAAGCGATATAATAAACAGCTTCGAAATGATGCATCACGTAAGCTGTCAGCTGGGGCAGACAGGCATTTCCGACGATTGCCATCACCAGGAAAGCCGAGCCGCTCTTGGTATTGTCTCCCAGTCCTTTCAACGCCAACGAGAACTGTGTCGGATACATGATCGACATGAAAAACGATACAGCCAGCATCGCATATAACCCGACCATGCCGCCGCATAAGGCTATCACTCCGCAAAGTACGACATTGAGCAGTGCATAAACCAGCAACATGTCCTGCGGACGGAAGCGGACCATCAGCAGGGTGCCGATCCATCGTCCCAGCAGGAAAGCCAGCATATACAGACCGAAGAAAGTGGTCGCGACCGATTCCGATAACCCGGCATAACTGCAACAGTACACCAGGAAAAGACTATTGATCGCTGTCTGCCCTCCATTATAAAAGAATTGTGCGATCACTCCCCAACGCAGATGCGAACGTTTCAGCACACCGAAATCGATAAGTTTTCCCTCTTTCCCGCCTGTATGTTCTTCGTCCTGGATACGGGGTAGTTTGGAAACAATGAAAACAACTGCGATAATGATTAATAAAAGTGCTAATAGAAGGTATGGTTGTTTCATTGAATCCGTTTCAAACTGGATGTATGCTTCCCAACCTCCGGGATAATCGACGGGCAGACTTTCACGTGTATAGTGGTTTCCGCTTAATACCAGTTTACTGAGGAACATGGCCGAGATAAAGGCTCCTAATCCGTTGAACGACTGTGCTAGGTTCAACCGTCGGGGAGCCGTTTCCGGATTACCCAATACGGTTACGTACGGGTTGGCTGCCGTTTCCAGAAAACACATACCTGTTGCGATGATGAAGAAGATACTTAGATAGGCCCAGTATTCCTTTAATATGGCGGCCGGGAAGAACAATAAACCTCCGAAAGCAGCCAGGAACAGTCCGAAAACGATACCAGCCTTGTAACTATACCGTTTCATGAACATGGCGATCGGGATCGGGAAGATGAAGTAAGCCAGCCAGTAGGCCGTTTCGGTAAATGATGCCTCGAACGGGTTCAGTTCGCAGGTTTTCATCAGCTGCCGGATCATGGTCGGCAACAGGTTGCTGCTGATCGCCCATAGGAAGAAAAGGCTGAATATCAGTGCCAGCGGTAGCATGTAGTTTTTCTGTTTCATGGTATGATTGTATTAGGTCGTGTTTATTCGGACATGTTTTTGATATAAGGTAATTCGATCAGCTTTTTGAATCCATAGAAAGTGGCTGCATTTTCTCCCAGGAAGAGGTCCTTTTCCTGTTCTGTCAGTTCCTCGGTCTTCAGGATGAAATCGTATGACATCCTGTAGGTGATAGCCGTAATCGTACGGGGATAATCCGATCCCCACATCAGCTTCTCCATGCCTACCCGGTCTGCTGCTTCGCGTATCGCTTTAACGGCACCGGGGAAAGGATAAAATTCGTCGTTGAACAACCAGGTGATACCTCCGGATTCGATGCGGACGTTCGGGTAACGTGCCAGGCTGATCTGCGCCAACCAGTTCGGTCGGGTAACCATACCGAAATGTCCGATCGCAATTTTTAATCCGGGGCATTCCTGAATCACCTCTTCCAGTTCACCGGTCTGGCTGTCGCCATCAGCCAGGTCGACGGAGAGGATCATATCTTTGTTTTCCATAAAATGGAACATTTCCATCATCTCGTCACCATTCAGACAGACCCGCCCTTCCTGGAGTAAAAGGCGTTGTGCCGGAATCTTGATAGCCTTGAATCCGCGTGCAGCCAGTTCGCGTGCCTGTGCCGCATAGCCGGGACGGCGAAATTCGCAGAGGCCACAGACAAAGAAGCGATCCGGATAGCGTTTGGCGACCTCCAGCAAATAATCATTTTGCATGCCGTCGATAAATTCTTGGGTGACGACGGCTGCCGAAACCTGTGCATAATCCATGTTCGACAGGAATATCTCTGCCGTGTTCCTGCCGTCAATGATGAACGGAGGAACCATTTGCCTGATTTCACCCATAAAGAGTGAACGTCCGTTAGTGAGTGTCCGTATCGGCAATCCGTCGACTACCGTATCCTGCCTGAGCCAAAGATGGGAATGGGCATCTATAATCTTTCTGTTCATGGTATTTTCTTTAAAGGGTATTTGTTTTCCGGTCAGGAGTTCGACCAGCTGACCCGCTTCTGGTCGCCTATAATCTCCTGTACTTCACGAACCAGGTCCCAGTCGATCGGGTCTTCTATATATTGGATGTTTTTCCGGACATTCTCCGGATTTGCCGAACTGAACAGGGTAGTTGCGATTCTTGGGTTACTTACCGAGTATTGCATAGCCAGTTTTTCTATCGGGTAACCTTTGGAAGCGCAGTGTTGCACAGCTTTTTGGCAGGCTTCTACCAGTGCTGCCGGTGCCGGATGCCAGTCGGGGACGCCCCGTTGCGACAATAATCCCATCGAAAGGGGAGAAGCATTGATGATACCGATCTGTTTGGATTCGAAATAATCGAAATAGTCGGCCAGCTTATCGTCGTTCAGGCAGTAGTGGCAGAAATTGAGAATGGTTTCTACCGTTCCTTCGGGGACGCGGTCGATCACCCATTGCAGGTTTTCCAGTTGAAGGTCGGTAATACCGACATGCTTCACGATTCCTTTTTCACGTAAATCCACCAATGCCGGCAATGTTTCGTTCACCACCTGGTTGAGGTCGGCAAATTCGATATCGTGTACATTGATCAGGTCGATGTAATCCAGATGCAGCCGTTCCATGCTTTCATACACACTTTCGGTAGCCCGTTTGCCGGAATAGTCCCAGGTATTAACGCCGTCTTTTCCGTAGCGGCCGACTTTTGTTGAAAGCATAAAAGCGTCGCGGGGAATTTCTTTCAGTGCTTTTCCTAATACCGTTTCCGCCTTGTAATGTCCGTAGTAAGGGGAAACGTCGATAAAGTTCATCCCGTTTTCGACAGCAGTAAATACTGCCTGAATGCTTTCCGCTTCCTGTGTTTCATGAAAAACACTGCCCAACGAAGAGGCTCCAAAGCTCAGAACGGATACTTTCATCCCTGTTTTTCCACAATATGAGTAGTTCATGGTATGTATGATTTGAGTTGTCGATTGCTCAAATGTATAGCTTTTATGTTTTGATTATAACCACTTTGTGTTGAAAAAACTACGCAAAGGTTTGCGTTGTCGGAATCGTTGGGAATTTATTATTTGATGGCAAGTATTGCTTTTCACAGTTGAGTATCTTTTGTATCACAGTTGGATTCCGTTTGTTTCACAGATGAATTTCTTTTGTTTCACAGTTGTGATATGCAAAAGAAATCGGGTGCCAACGGCTCTATGTCGGTCCTTAATCACACTATCTACCAGCTGGATGTGTATATCTCCGGGGAAAAATATACTTTTGTCAGACCTAATTAAATATGGAATGCCTAAGAAAAGACACATATCACTGAAAGACCTGGCCAAAGAACTGGGTGTTTCCGTTTCTACCGTATCGCGTGCGCTGAACGACAGCTACGAGATCAGTCCCGAAATGCGGGAACGGGTGAAGGCGCTTGCCGAAGAATGGAATTACAGGCCGAACCCGTTTGCGCTGAGTCTGTTGAAAAATACACCGCGTATTATCGGCATTATCGTGCCGGATATCGTCACTCATTTCTATTCATCGATTATTAGCGGTATCAATGACGTGGCGCGTAAGAACGAGTATTCCGTTATTATCACTTCTTCCTATGAACAGTACGAACAGGAACTGCATTGTGTGGAAGACCTGGTAAACATGCGCGTGGAGGGTATATTGGCCTGTCTCTCACAGGAAACGACCGACTATTCCCATTTCCTTTCTTTGGAGGATATGGATATTCCGTTGGTCTTTTTCGACCGTGTCTGCCTGACAGGTACGATCCCTTCAGTGGTGGCCGATAATAAGGAGTCGGCCCGGGTGGCTACCAGGCATCTGTTGGAGACGGGATCGAAACGGGTGGCTTTCCTGGGTGGTTCGGATCATTTGGCGATCGTGCAGCAACGTTGTGACGGATATATGGAAGTATTGAAAGAGGAAGGTTTGCCTGTGGAAGAAGAGTTGATTGTCTGTAAGAAGATGACCTATGAAGAGGGGCGGGAAGGTTGTTGCCGGTTGCTCTCATTGCCGGAACCGCCGGATGCCATCCTGGCAATGAACGACACACTGGCTTTTGCTGCAATGAAGGAAATCAAAAAGCATCAGTTCCGCATCCCTGCCGATATTGCCCTGATCGGTTATACCGACGAACTTCATTCCAATTATGTGGAACCAGCCCTGACAGCTGTCACTCATCAGACCTATAAGATGGGAGAGGAATGCTGCAATTTACTCCTCAAGCAGATAAAGAAACGGGAGAAGCCCCGGCAGATCGTCGTACCTACTCATTTATCGGTGCGTGAAACTTCCCGAAAAAGATAACCTACCTTAAATAGATTTATTATTAAATATAAATTACGATGTATTCGCACACACAATATGCTTTGTAATTAAAAAAAATGATATATATTTGCCACAAATCATGAAAAACCAGTAAGAAATGAGCACATTAGGCAATGTGGGTCAGAAAATGACCCAGTACAGATGGACAATCTGTGCGATGTTGTTTTTCGCAACGACAGTAAATTATCTCGACCGTCAGGTCTTATCACTAACCTGGGACGAATTTATCAAACCCGAATTCCATTGGAACGAATCTCATTATGGAACGATCACATCTGTATTTTCTATTGTATATGCTATTTGTATGTTGTTCGCCGGTCGTTTCATCGACTGGATGGGAACAAAAAAAGGATATCTTTGGGCGATCGGTGTCTGGTCGGTAGGTGCCTGTATGCATGCCGGTTGCGGTATCGTAACAGAACATTATGTCGGGATGAACAGTGCTGCCGAACTGATCGCTGCAACGGGGGATGTGGTGGTGGTTCTGGCTACCGTCAGTATGTATTGCTTCCTGGTTGCCCGCTGTGTATTGGCATTGGGTGAAGCCGGAAACTTCCCGGCGGCTATCAAGGTGACAGCCGAATATTTCCCGAAGAAAGACCGCGCTTATGCAACTTCCATTTTTAATGCCGGTGCTTCTATCGGTGCTCTGATCGCTCCCGTATCTATCCCATTGCTCGCTAAGGCTTGGGGATGGGAAATGGCTTTTATCGTTATCGGTGCTCTCGGATTTATCTGGATGGGAATGTGGGTATTCATGTATACTTCTCCCGACAAGAGCAAGCACGTCAATAAAGCCGAATTGGACTATATCGAACAAGATAAGTTTGAGGAAGGTGAGATCCCCGCAAATGCAGAAGTAAAGGAAGAAAAGAAAATGAGCTTCCTCCAATGCTTCACATACAAGCAGACATGGGCTTTTGCCGCCGGTAAGTTTATGACCGACGGTGTGTGGTGGTTCTTCCTGTTCTGGACTCCGTCTTATCTGAACACCCAATTTGATATTAAGACATCCGATGGATTGGGGATGGCATTGATTTTCACGTTGTATGCGGTGACCATGTTGTCTATCTACGGTGGTAAACTTCCGACTATCTTTATTAATAAGACAGGTATGAACCCGTATGCTGCCCGTATGAAAGCGATGTTGATTTTCGCATTCTTCCCATTGGTAGTATTGTTGGCACAGCCGTTAGGAACACTTTCTCCGTGGTTCCCGGTTATTTTAATCGGTATCGGTGGAGCGGCTCACCAATCATGGTCGGCCAATATCTTCTCTACGGTAGGCGATATGTTCCCAAAAACCGCAATTGCAAGTATTACAGGTATCGGCGGTATGGCCGGTGGCGTAGGTTCTATGCTTATGCAATACGGTGCAGGCGTATTATTTGTGCATGCTGACGAAACCCACATGACATTCATGGGATTTGAAGGCAAACCTGCCGGATATTTCATCATGTTCTGTATCTGTGCAGTATCTTACTTGCTCGGATGGGTGATTATGAAAGCATTAGTTCCGAAATACAAACCTATCGTATTGGATTAATTCATCCACATACGTTAGATAACAAACAAGAGGGGGAACTCGTGATGAGTTCCCCCTCTCTCTTGTATTAACAATAAATTTCTTTGAAAAAGAAAAAAATAAAAAGCCTCTTCTCACGAAGAAGGCTTTTTAGGTTTACTTATTCTGCACCATCTTCCTGCAATATTTTCAATTGCAACACTTGAGATGAAGTGTCATTGCATTCTCATAATGAAGAATAGTAAACGTTAAGATGAAAAAAAGGGAAGTCTCACGACTTCCACAATTCTTCTAACCTTAAATCTAAATCTCTATGAAAAAAACGTGTTGCAAATATAGGCGTTTGTTCAACATAGAGGTGTTAATGAATCGCATAAAGAGAGAATAAAAACTAACATCTGCAAAAATTAGCAAATCACTCTTTATACTCCATTAAATTTAATAAACTTTCGTAGAGTGGATTGGACTTCAGATACTTAGGGACTCCTGTCACAAACATCTGTTTTCGCGCACGGGTAAGAGCTACATTCAGTTTACGATCAATCAGCGTACCGTCTTCTTCTGTTAAATTCGATACAAACTTTAATTGAAAATAACTGTTGATGCAACAGGAATAGATGATTACATCCCGTTCGCTCCCTTGAAAACGCTCGACAGTATCAACCATAATCCGATTCAGAGCCGGAATGCCCAATGCGGCTATTTCTTTTTTAATCAGTGCTATCTGACTTCTGTAAGGGGTAATGATTCCCAACGTACGCGCCTCATCGAAATCTATCCGGCAATCCTCATAGATACGGGCAACCAAATCCGCTACAATACGGGCTTCCGAATGGTTTATTTTCGTAGATGTTCCTGTCTTCTCCGGTATGGAAGGATAAAAAGCCAAACGACAAACAGTATCGGAGTCTTCCAGTTGGTGAGGCAATCCGACGGGAATCAGACGCCCTCCATAAAAAGCACGGTTGGCAAACAGAGCCACTTCGGGATGCATACGACCTTGACGGCAAAGCATATCGTAGGAAGGATGAGAGGTCAGGGGTGACTGACGAGCGGTGCAGTTGCGGTAGAGACGTTCGAACAGGGAATCTTTCAAGTTGGTCAGTCCGATAGACATCAAGGACTCCTCGTAGATAGCGGACTGTTCAGAACTTTGCAGCACAACGGCAGGAAGTTGCTTATAGTCGCCAATCAGGATAAATTTATCAATGGCATTCCCACCCTCTTCGCCACGTGCACAAAGAATGCCTAATAGCTGAGGTTCCAATATCTGTGTAGCTTCATCTATAATGGCAACATTAAAATGTTTCAGACGGAACAATTCCGGTTTGCCGGAAATGGCCGCTACGGTTCCTACAATGATGCGGCAACTCCGAATACGCTCGTAAACTTCCGAACGGCGGTTGCAGGAGGCTAATTCGTTTTCTATCAGATGAGTGCGGTAAGTCTCGTCGCACGACAATTCACTTCCCACACGGATAAAATCAACGGCAGGACGAATGGAAGCAAGCGATTTGCATATCTCGTCGACAGCCCGGTTCGTATACGAAAGCAGAAGGATTTGAGCGCCTTTATCCGCATGGAATGTTTCAACCATCTTCTTTAAGGCACAAGAGGTCTTTCCGGTTCCCGGAGGACCGATAAGAAGAAAATAATCTTGTGCGGCTTGCGCTTTCAATGCGACACGGGTGAAGTCGTCTTTCGCCTGTGAAACAAGAGAATCCAATGATTCGTCGAACTTCGGCGGACGCTGGGCCAGCAATAAGTCGCGACGTTCCTGTGTTGCAGAGAGATAAGCGTACAATCCTTGATACATGGAGCGGAATGTCGTATCCATCATGTCATGTTCTATCGCATAAAGGCTATCGGCAGGGAGCACCGAAGGATTCTGCTGTGTAGCCCGAAGGCGGATACTTATTTCATGATCGGTCAGATGTTCGATATTGCCCTTGAATACCATTTTATTGGTTACATTATCCGTCCCGCAGTTTCGTTCATAGAGGATAATGGCATCACCTTGACGGAAATTAGGAAGTACGTTTTGTATATCATTGTCCGCTACTGTCTCCGGCAGTTCCTTTTCTTCGAAATCGGAACGTACCAATAATAAATAAGCTTTATGCTCGTCGGCGGCATGATTTTCACGAATCCGCAAATTATAGATAATCTCACCGGCTTCGCATTTCTCGGCCAATGTGGAAAGCCACAAGGAAGCCGCACCCGTACGCCCTTCATAATCCACATCACCGGACTTAGAAGTATAAAGTTCTTTCGTCAGAAAATTATAGACCGCATAAAAATAGCTCTTTTCTATGGCGGAAAGCCTCTGCAACTTCTCCTGAAAGCGATCAATGGGCGGCCGCAAATAGGTTTCCCAGAAACGTCCTCGCAAGCCACGTTCATTCAATGTGGAAGCATTGATCTCCTCTAACTTCCGTGCAGTATATTCCGGATTGTTATGCAACTGGATACCATATTCATCGGCTACGATCCGGTTGCGCAAATCAATCACACGGCGCACCATTGCCCAAGAAGGCCGTGAAGGGTAAAGAAGCGGATAACGGGTATAAAGCAAATAGGCTTTTACTTTCCGGTGATCCATCCCCATAGAGTATTGCAATACTGCCTGATAAAGCAACATCTGCACCTTGTTGTTCTCTTTCGGTTCCACCTTGCCGCGGATAGCGTACTCGTCAGCTTTACCCGATTTCATTTCGATGAAGGAGGACATATCCCGTTGCATATAATCAAGGCGACCTTGCAGTCCGAGCGCTTCGCAGATATAAGAAGGTTCAAGCACCGCATCCGTCTTGTCCAATTCGTATCCGGCAGTATGAAAAGTATCATTCACCGTTTCGCGGATATGCTCGAAATGCAATTTGCAATCATCAAAGAATTGACGTTCCTTCTCTCTGTCCCGCAAATCGGGGCAAGCCGCCAATTCTATGGGATAGCGGCGGAAAGCCTTTTGCATACAAGTCCGATAATCAATATCCTCGTTCGGCGCATGAATCCATTCATCCAGAAAGAGATTGGCAATATTTCCCAGTAACAGGGGACGGGCATTCTCAATCGGTTGCATTCGGGAAAGGAAGTAGTTTCCCGGATGGTGTCCGTAATCGCGGAAACACTCTGCAAGCGAACTGATATCAATCAGATAATCCGGTTCGAGAACGATAAAAGAAGGGGTAAGGATTCCCGCCTCATCTATCGCAACGTCAAGCAGATTCATCTGGGCATGTTGCCAAAGCAGCTTACAGGTTTCTGCAAACTCTTCGTTTATTTGAGGTATATTATAGCGGACAAGATAGGGTCTCTCCGAGACTTCGTCCAAAGGAGTCACATACAGATATTGTTCGTCCGCATATTGAAAACAGACACGCATTCGCCGAACTCGTTCACGGGCAGGAGGGGCAACCAGATAGGTAGCGTCCGCACGGGGAAGCAAACGGTATAACTCATCCGGAATATTCTCTCCCGAAAGTTTGCGGACCAGAAAGGCCAGTGTTTTAACATCCCGCAAGAGTTTTTCCCTGTTCGGTTCGAGACAGCGGTTCAGGATTTGATTGGAAGTCAGGCGGAAAGTATGAAGCCGGTTCTGCTCTCCTACCGAAAGTCCGGTCTTGGCAGCAATAAAACTGATTCGCGCCGAGAGGTCGGTCATTTGCAAACTGCTGCTCTGCATTTGCGCCCGGCAAATACGTTCGAGCAAGTCGCGCATCTGCTTGTAACCAACGGTCAGTTCATCCTCTCCCGCCTTGCAGACTGCTAGAAGTAATTCATAAGATTCTATCGCTTCACTCTTCTGACAGGGCAATTTCATCTTCTATTTCCTCTTCGGTTTTCTTCTTATCCTTTATCATCAGGATACTCATTTCGTATAGCAGATAAAGCGGAATAGCGACAACACTCAATGTAAACGGATCGCCTGTCGGAGTAATAATGGCAGCAGCTATCACAATGATGACAATCGCATGGCGACGGTACTTCCGCAAGAAAGACTTATTGACTATTCCCAGCAGGGATAGCAGCCAGGTCACTAACGGCAATTCAAAAGCCAGCCCCATACAGAGTACCAACATCATAAAATTGTCGATATAGGAATTGAGCGACAGAATGTTCTCCACTTCCGCACTCAACTGATAGGTGGAAAGAAAACGGAGCGTCAACGGATAAACCATAAAGTAACCCAGCAAAACACCGACAAAGAACATCACCGTTCCAACTGTCAGAGCTTTACGCACTCCTTTCTTTTCATTGGGATAAAGGGCAGGACCGATAAAGCGCCATACTTCAAAGAAAAGATAAGGCATGGCAGTGACTACCGACATCCAAAAGGCTGTCGACATATGTATAAAGAAAGGAGCCGCCAAGTTGATATTGACCAGCTTCACTTGAAATTCTTGTGTGAAGAAATCATCGGTCAAATCAAGCGCCTGACCGATATGCCGTAATAAATCGTAGAATATGAAATCATTGTGGCAAGGTGCCAATATCACATGATCAAAAAGGTAAGGCATAGCAATAAAATAACCTATTGCCAATACAAACCAAACTCCGATCACCCGGAAAAGTACCTTGCGCAGTTCATCCAAATGATCCCAAAAGGTCATTTCTGCCATCCGTACTTGCTTTACTTACTTGAGTCCGCCGGTTTGTCCAGGTCTTCTTTTGCCTTATTTATTTCCTCTTTCGCATCATTCACTCCGTCTTTGAAGCTCTTCACTCCTTTTCCCAAGCCACGCATCAATTCAGGAATTTTCTTTCCGCCAAAAAGAAGAAGGATAACCAAAGCGATAATAATCCATTCGGACCCACTAGGCAAAAAGCCTAACAATAATAAGTTTGTCATAAGTTTATTTGATAAAGAGGTTTTTATTAGTCGGTACAAAGATAATTATTTTCATCACAGATCACACGGATTAACACAGATTTTTATTCACCACAGAGGACACAGAGGGCACAGAGTCCTTTTTTCATAATACGCTGTCAGTATCCTCAGTATCTGATTTGTATCTTTGAAAAAACTCCGTGTCCTCTGTGGTGAACTAATCCTGATAATATATCCGTTTCACCCGCGTCGATATGCTAGTCAGCACTTCGTACGGAATCGTATCCAGCTTGTCGGACAATACTGTGATCGGCAGGTCGTCACCGAAGATTATAGCTTGGTCACCTTCACGGCAGTCGATGTCCGTAACGTCTATCATACAGACATCCATGCAGATATTGCCCACATAAGGGGCTTTCTTGCCGTTCACCAGACAGTAAGCATTTCCACGCCCCAAGTGTCGGTTCAGGCCATCGGCATAACCGATAGGGATAGCGGCTATACGGGACGGACGTATCAAGTGTCCCATCCGGCTATATCCCACCGTATCTTCTTCGGGGACATCCCGAATCTGAAGTATGGTTGTCTTGAGCGTGCTGACATTATGTATAATCGAGTTGTCTATCGGACTCACTCCGTAAAGTCCGATACCTAGCCGTACCATGTCAAACTGTGCTCCGGGAAAACGCTCGATTCCTGCCGTATTGCAGATATGGCGTAAAATCTTATGCGAGAAAGCCGCCTGCAATTCTTGCGAGCCTTTTTCAAACAATTCGATTTGCTGCCGGGTGAAAGCGTCAAATTGAGGAGAATCACTGCCTACGAAATGAGAGAATACCGAACGGGGAATTACCGCATTCTGATTCTTCAAGCGACGGATAAGCAAGGGAATATCTTCCGCTTCAAAACCCAGCCGATGCATTCCCGTATCCAGTTTCACATGAATAGGGAAATTGGTGATCCCTTCCTTTTCTGCGGCTTTAATCAGCGCATCAAGCAAATGGAAATTATAAACTTCCGGCTCCAGTTTATAGTCAAACATCGTTTTGAACGCTGTAAGCTCCGGATCCATGATGATGATAGAGGACGTGATACCCGCTTTGCGCAGTTCGGAACCTTCATCGGCTACCGCCACAGCCAAGTAGTCAACATGATGTTCCTGCAAAGTCTTGGCTATCTCGTATGAACCGGCTCCGTATGCCGACGCCTTCACCATGCAGATCATTTTCGTCTCAGGATGGCGCAACATGGAGCGGTAATGATTCAAGTTCTCCACCATCGCGCCTAGATTTACTTCCAATATCGTTTCATGCACTTTCAGTTCGAGCGCTTCGGACACCAGATCAAAGTTGAACACACGAGAACCCTTTATCAGAATCACTTCCGAATGAAGGGATTTGAGCAGTTCTGATTTAAGAAGCGCTTCGGTATTAGGGAAGAAATAACGTTCTATCCCGTCGTCAAAACGAGCGGCACACGAAGAGATTTCCGGCCCTACTCCTATCAATTTATCAATACCCCGACTCTGCACCAATTGGGCTACACGCCGATAAAGCGTGGCAGTACTCTGTCCTGTTTCCAGAATATCCGACAGAATCAGCGTACGTTTCAGTCCTTTCTTTTCAGAACGGCGCACCAGGAAGTCAAGAGCTATATCCAGAGAGGCCAGATCCGAATTATAGCTATCATTAATCAATAGGCAGTTATTCTTTCCCTCTTTCACTTCAAGGCGCATGGCAATCGGTTCGAGGCGTGCCATGCGTTCCGTTATCTGATCGGCGGGAGTCATCAAGTAAAGGCAGGCAGCCAAGCAGTTTAGTACGTTTTCGATGGAGGCGTCGTCGATGAAAGGAATACAGAAAGTGTTATCCATATTCAGATAACGGTAAGCAATAACGGTATGGTCTTCTTTCTTTGTCACACGGCTGATGTACAAGGGACGTTCAATATCCGTACGGCTCCAGGCAATCTCACGTGCAGTCAGCATTGATTTCGCCACACAATTGCTAATCAACTCATTATCACCATCATAAATCACGACATCACAATCTTTGAAAAGGGTTAGCTTTTCCATGCACTTCTCCTGCAATGAAAAAAAGTTCTCTTGATGAGCACCACCGATATTCGTCAGAATACCGATAGAAGGCTTTATCATCCGTTTCAATGCCCCCATTTCCCCCATCTCAGAAATACCCGCCTCGAAAATTCCCAATTCTGCTTCTTCGGAAAGTTGCCACACAGACAATGGAACACCAATCTGCGAATTATAACTACGCGGAGAACGGACGATACAACGGTCCGGACTCAGCAATTGGTGCAACCACTCTTTCACAATGGTTTTTCCATTGCTTCCGGTGATACCGATTACAGGAATATTAAACTTCTCCCGATGTACCTCAGCCAGTTTCTGCAATGCTTTCAGAGGGTTGGGAACGATGAGGAAATTGAGAGTTGAGGGGAAATTGAGAGTTGAGAGTTGAGAATTGAGAATTGGCTGCGCATCATCATCCTG
>ERZ812616.1238-NODE-1238-length-29153-cov-7.625816_pt1 | contig 29153 bp, 35 predicted proteins | sample MGYA00376249_ERZ812616 | MGnify/ENA primary metagenome ERZ812616 (study PRJEB26924, sample SAMEA4378265) | human gut metagenome | biome: human gut; feature: human-associated habitat; material: faeces | place: China | collected 2013 ...
TGCGGTTTCGTGCCGCTTCGTCAATCTCGGCGCAATACTGTCTTACGTACACCCAGCTATCGCGCGGAATGCCTTTTCTTTTGTTTTACAGCGCAGTCCCCTTTTTCGGCACGAAAAAGGACTTCATATCCGCCCTTTCAAGCTCGAGCAGCTTGATCTTTTTGTCGACGCCACCTGCGTAGCCGGTCAGGCTGCCGCTCGCGCCGACCACGCGGTGGCAGGGAATGATGAGCGAAATATCGTTGTGCCCCACCGCGCCGCCGACGGCCTGCGCAGACATGTGCGTTAGGCCCTGCTTCTCCGCCAGCTTTCGCGCAAGCGTGCCGTAGGTCGTTGTTTCGCCGTAGGGAATTTCCAGCAGCAGCGCCCATACTGCCTGCTGGAATGCCGAACCCACGGGGTGGAGCGGCGGCGTGAAGTCCGGCTCGCGGCCCGAAAAGTAGATATCGAGCCAGCGCTTGGCCTCGCGCAAAACAGGCGTCTCGCTCTCGGCATACTCTTTTGGCAGCGTGCGGGCAAAATATTTCTGCCCGTCGAACCACAGGCCCGTCAAGCCTTCTTCGTCCGCCGCAAGCAGGATGCCGCCGAGCGGCGAATCATAATGCTGGGTGTAAGTCATCGTCCTCGCCTCATTTCTTCTCTTTCGGCGCGTAATCGTGCAGCTCGGGGATCGCACCGCCGGACACCGCCCAGAGGTACAGGCTCGCCACGCTGCCATAGGGTGAAAAGCGGCGGCGGTACTTTTCAAAGAGCCCTCGGTCGATCTTTCGGTGGTGGTACACCATGCGCAGCCCGCGCTGGATGGCAAGGTCGTCGCAGCTCAACACGTCCTGCCGCTGCATGCAGAAGAGCAAAATCATCTCCGCCGTCCACACGCCGATGCCCTTGAGGGACGAAAGCTCCCGGATAGCCTCCTCGTCGCTTTTTTGCCAGATACCTTCTAAATCGAATGCGCCGGTGTGGACCTTTTCGGCAAAATCCGTGATGTACTCCGCCTTTCTGAACGTCATGCCGAGTGATTGGAGCTTGGAAACACCCGCGGCGAGGACCGTCTCGGCGTTGACCTCGCCGAGTGCCGACAGCATCCGCTGCCAGATCGTCTCCTGTGCCTTGGTCGAGATCTGCTGGCCGATGATGTGGTGCACGACGGCGGAAAAGAGGTCAGTATCCACTTTTCTCTCGACATGGCCGATGCGGTCGATGACCTCGGCCATGCGCTTATCCTTCTTTTTAAGATAGTCGATCTCCTCTTCCCCGTAGGCAAAATACATTGAGCTTCCTCCCCGCCGCGTCATCTAAAACGTATGTTCTATATATTATATGGTGCCATTTTCTTTCTGTCAAGCGTGCAAGCTTTTGTAACGGACTCTCGAAAAAATTTTCGAAACCCTCTTGACTGAAAGTGTACTTTAAGTTGTAGAGTATCAGCGAACTTTAAGAACAACAGTTTTTAGAGGAGGAATATCCCATGAACAAGCCTTATATCGTATGCCACATGATGACCTCGGTCGACGGACGTATCGACTGCGCCATGACCGAGCACCTACCCGGCGTGCAGGAATATTACGACACGCTCAACGCGCTGGACGCGCCCACACGTATCAGCGGCCGCGTGACCGCGGAGCTCGAAATGGCGCTGCCCGGAAAGTTTGAGGCCAAGACCGCCGAAGCACTTGGCAAGGAGGCCTTTTCCAAGGCCGCCGACGCCGAGGGCTACGAGATCGTCGTTGACACCCACGGCACGCTCCTCTGGGGTGAGAGCGCCGAAGACGAGCGTCCGCTGCTCATCCTGACGAGCGAGCAGGTCAGCAAGGAGTACCTTGCGTATCTCAACGGCAAGCACATCTCGTGGATCGCCTGCGGCAAGGAACACGTCGACTTGAAGCGCGCGTGCGAAATTCTCGCCGCGGAGCTTGACATCAAGAGAGCCGCCGTGGTCGGCGGCGGACACATCAACGCAGGCTTCCTCGCCGCGGGGCTACTCGACGAGGTCAGCATTCTGATCGGCGCCGGCATCGACGGCCGCGGCGGCATGCAGAGTGTGTTCGACGGCCTGCCGATGGAGCGCGGCGTCACGCCGCTCAAGCTCACGAGCGTGCGGCAGTACGGCAGCGGCGCGGTCTGGCTGCGCTACAATGTGGAAAAGTAAAGCAGAGGAGGCTTTTTAACATGAAGTACGAAAATAAAGAAGCATTTGAACAGGTCAACATGTTCGGCACCGGCGCGCCGAACACCGCTTACGCCAAGTTTTTCATCGGCGATTCGTTCTTAAATCCTCTGACTGACCCGAAAGGCAGCCTCTTCGCCGCGAACGTGACCTTCGAGCCCGCCTGCCGCAACAACTGGCACATCCATCACGCGACTTCCGGCGGCGGACAGCTCCTTCTCTGCACCGCGGGCGAGGGCTGGTATCAGGAAGAGGGCAAGGATGCCGTCAGCCTGCACGAGGGCAGCGTCATCATGATCCCCGCGAACGTGAAGCACTGGCATGGCGCGAAAAAGGACAGCTGGTTCAGCCACATCGCCGTTGAAGTCCCCGGCGAAAACTGCCGGAACGAGTGGTGCGAGCCGGTCTCGGACGAAGAGTACAATAAGCTGTAATCGGAGGCAATTTCCATGATCTTAAATGAAACTTATACGCTCGAAAATGGCCTGAGCATCCCCAAGCTCGGCCTTGGCACCTGGTTCATCGACGACGATCAGGCCGCCGAGGCCGTCCGCACCGCCGTGAAGCTTAGCTACCGCCTCATCGATACCGCGCAGGCCTACGGCAACGAGCGCGGCGTGGGCGAGGGCGTGCGCACCTGCGGCGTTCCGCGCGAGGAGCTTTTTGTCGCCAGCAAGGTGGCCGCGGAGCTCAAGACCTATGACGAGGCCAAAAAGTCCATCGACGAAACGCTCGAGAAGATGGGCCTTGACTACCTTGACCAGATGATCATCCACTCTCCCCAGCCGTGGAACCAGTTTCGCGTGGAAAAGCGCTATTCTGAAGAAAACAAAGCCGTCTGGCGCGCGCTCGAGGATGCGCAAAGCGAGGGCAAGGTCAGAGTCATCGGCGTGTCGAACTTTCTGCGCGACGACCTTGAAAATCTGCTCTCCGACTGCCGCGTAAAGCCGATGGTCAACCAGATCCTGCTGCACATCAGCAACACCGACCTCGCGCTGCTCGACTACTGCCGCGAGCAGGGCATTCAGGTGGAGGCCTACTCCCCCATCGCCCATGGCGAGGCGCTCAAGAACCCCGCCATCGCGGAGATGGCGAAAAAGTACGGCGTCACCGCCGCGCAGCTGTGCATCCGCTATGTCATCGAGCTCGGCACGGTCGCGCTGCCGAAGACGGCCAACCCCGACCACATGGCGAGCAACGCCGCCGTGGACTTCACCATCTTGAGTGAGGACATGGAGACGCTCAAGCACACGGACCGCATCGCCGACTACGGCGAGTTCAACATCTTCCCCGTCTTCAGCGGCAAGCCGCTCGCGTAACGAACGCAAAAGGAAAAGGAGAGAACGCAGCAGCGTCCTCTCCTTTTTTTACAAAAGCGTGCAGAAACCGATCTGCATACAGAGCCATCTTTCAAAAAGCCTCTTATTTCTTCTCTTCCTCGCGCACAAACATCATCAAAAAGCTGACTGCGAGCAGCAGGCAGGACACCCAGATGCCCTTTTCGGCAAAGCGCGCCGTCAGGACGCTGCCAAGCCCCGCGCCGACGGCAAAAATACCGATGACGCCAAAATACGTCAGTGCCTTTTTCAGCACCTCGCGGTCGTGCGTGTGGAAGTAGGCGCACAGCGCCTCGGTGCCGCTGCGCATGTTGCCGATGCACATGGTGCTCGCATAGGCGTGGCCGCGCACCTTGCGGAAGGTCTGCACCTGCATCGCGCAGACGAACGAGACGAGCGCGTTTGCAAAGGTGTTGACCTCCTGCGGCAGGAAGCCGACAAAAAACAGCAGCACGATCTCGGCCAGAATGATGAGCTGGCGCCAGTGCACCTTTTCCATGCACTTATAGCGGCGGTGGACGCATTCCGCCACAAAAATGCCCGCCATAAACGAGATCACCGGCACAAAATAGCGGAAAACATCTGCCCAGTCGCCTGCAAAAAGGTGTGTGCTCATCAGCACGATGTTGCCCGTCTGCGCGTTGGCAAACACCTTGTCGCGGCAGCAATAGGTATAGGCGTCCTGCAATCCGCCGGATAAAATGATAAACGCGGACATCAGGAACGAATCGGACATCTGCCCGCGCGGTCGATCAAGCTGCATGGTTACATTTTGGCTCCTGTTCGTTAAAATTCCGACATGATTATACGGCGGTGGCCGCGCTTCGTCAAGCGGCTTTTGCGTCGAGCCGCGCGGTGTATCTGCGGATGCACGCCGCAGCGTAAACGGCGGTGACAAGCTCCGTGATGGGCATGGCGAACCAGAGCGAATCCGCGCCCGCAAGAAGCGGCAGCATCAGGATCAGTGCACCGCTGATGACGAGTCCGCGCGCGGCCGACACGATAAACGCCGCCTTCGGCTGTAAGATGGCCTGGAAATAATACGTCGAGAAGATGTTGAACGGCAGCAGCAGGAATGAGATCGCATACGTGCGGATGATGGCCGGGGCCATCGCCAAGATCGTCTCCGTCGGGCTCATAAAAATGCGGATGTAGAGATTTGGGCACGCCACGCTCGGCGCCGTCCAGAAAACGCCGAAAAATACGACCGTCCACAGCGCATATCGCAGCGTCCCGCGGATGCGAGCCTCTTTCCCCGCGCCGAAATTCGTCGAAATGATGGGCTGGGATGCCTGTCCGACGCTGTACGCGCAGCACTGGACGAATGTGCTGACGTTGATGATGGGGCCGTAGATCGCGAGCGCGTCCGAGCCGAGGTATTGCATGATCTGGCGGTTGAAGAGCACAGTCAGAATACCCATCGCCATGTCGATAAAGAAGCTCGAAAAGCCCGTGACGGCGATCTTCCACAGCTTGCGCGCAAGCCTCTTTGGTTTCACGAGGCGCAGCGTGTTCTTCCTGCTCGCAAAGTGTGTCAGCATCACGAGGAACGACACCGCCGAGCCCAGCGCCGTGGCAAGACCCGCGCCGTAAACGCCCATATCGCATGGGAAGACGAAGAACCAGTCGCCGAGCACATTGAAGATGCCGCCCGACAGCACACCAAGCGCCGCAAGTGCGGGCGCGCCGTCGTTGCGCAGAAATGCCGCGAGCATCTGATTGAAGAGGAACAGCGGGAATACAACTTTAACGGGGATCATGTACCGCTGCGCGAGGGCGAGCAGCGTCTCATCCGTGCCGAAAAACATCAGAAGCGGACGCTCGAAGAGGATGAGCCCGACCCACGCGAGCGCCGCCAGAATGACCGAGCCGATGACCGCTGCGGTGAAATACTGCTCGTCCTCGCCGTCAGCGCTCATGCCGCTGCCGCGCTTCGTGCTGAAGATCACACTGCCGCCGATGCCCATGAGAAGGCCAATGCTGTAAATGACGTTCCACACCGGCGCGACCACAGCCAGCGCCGCCGTGCCATCAGGCCCCTGATACTGCCCCACCATCGCCATGTCGACGATGCCGTAGATGCTGGAGATCAGCGCACTGCCGAACGCCGCCGACAAGTATTTGAAGTAAAGCGTTTTGATATTTCCACGCAAAAGGTCCATTGTCGTTTCCTCCTGTCAACAAAAAAGCCGGATAAGGAACAGGCATTTCAGCCTGCGCCTTATCCGGCTGCCGTTTCTTTCGAACAGCGCGCCCTCCGAGCGAGCAAGAGGGACTAGAGCACAAGAAAACGGCAATGTCAAGCCGCGGCGATTTCCCTCTTTTTCCCTTTCTGAATTTTCCGTGGACAATTTCTTCCCGATGGGGTAACATCATAGAAAAACAGGAAACGGAACACTTTTTCATGGACAAGTACAGCATCTTAAAGCAATATTACGGCCACAGCGCGTTTCGCGCGGGGCAGGAGGCGCTGATCGACGCGATCCTCTCCGGGCGCGATGCGCTGTGCGTCATGCCGACGGGCGGGGGCAAGTCGCTCTGCTATCAGATCCCCGCGCTGCTCCTGCCGAGCATCACGCTCGTCGTCTCGCCGCTCATCTCGCTGATGAAGGATCAGGTCGCAGCGCTCAAGAGCGCGGGCGTTCCCGCGGCGTACATCAACAGCTCACTGACAGGTGAGCAGATCCGCACGGTCTACGCCCGCACGCGCAAGGGTGCCTACAAGCTTATCTACGTCGCGCCCGAGCGGTTGGAAACGAACAGCTTTTTATCGCTGATGCAGGAGATGGACGTGTCGTTTCTCGCTGTGGACGAGGCACACTGCATTTCGCAGTGGGGACAGGACTTCCGCCCGAGTTACCTCGGCATTGTCGATTTCATCAATGCCCTGCCGCACAGGCCCATTGTCGCGGCCTACACCGCGACGGCGACAAAGCAGGTGCAGTCCGACATTCTGCGGCTCTTGCAGCTGCAAAGCCCGTACCGCATCGTGACGGGCTTCGACCGTCCGAACCTCTATTTCGACGTGCGCCGCCCGAAAAACAAGTTTTCCGCCCTCGCCGCACTCATCGACGAGCGGCGGGGCAGGAGCGGCATCGTCTACTGTGCAACGCGCGCGGCGGTCGAGCGCGTGTGCGACAGCCTGTGTGACCGCGGCATCGCCGCCACGCGCTACCACGCGGGCCTCACAGATGAGGAGCGGCAGCAGAATCAGGACGATTTTCAGTTTGACCGCAAGACCGTCATGGTCGCGACGAACGCCTTCGGCATGGGCATCGACAAGTCAAACGTCAGCTTTGTCATCCATTACAACATGCCGAAAAGCCTCGAGGCCTACTATCAGGAGGCGGGCCGCGCCGGACGCGACGGCGAGAATGCCGACTGCGTCCTGCTCTTCGCGCCCGCTGATGTGGAGACCGCACGCTTTCTCATCGAAAACGGCGGAGCCGACCAGCTCTCGGAGGAGGACGCTGCGCTCGTGCGCAAACGCGACTATGAGCGCCTGCAGGCGATGACGGGGTACTGCAAATCCGTCGACTGTCTGCGCGGGCGGCTGCTTGACTACTTTGGCCAGATACACCCCGCAAGCTGCGGAAACTGCTCCAACTGTAAAGCGACCTACCAGACCGAGGACATCACGCTCTCGGCGCAGATGATCTTATCGTGCGTCATGCGCATCCGCGAGCGGCTGGGGTACTACGTCGGCAAAACGCTCGTCATTCAGGTCCTGCGAGGAAGCCGCGACCAGCGGCTTTTGTCGCTCGGCCTTGCGAGCCTGTCGACCTATGGTCTCATGGACAAAACGTCGCCAAGCGTCATCGAGCGGTACATCGAATACCTCGAATCTGCGGGATATCTCGAGGTCGACCAGCGCTATTCGACGCTCCGGCCCACAAAAAAAGCATCCGCCGTGCTCTTTGACGGCGAATGCGTGCTGATGCAGAAGCGGGTGGAACCGAAGACAGAGAAAAAGCGCCCGCGCGGCGCGTTTTCGGACGAATTCGAGGAAAACAGCCTTTACGAGGCGCTGCGCGCCCAGCGCGCGGAGCTTGCCAAGCGCGAGAGCGTTCCCGCCTACGTCATCTTTTCGAACGCGACGCTCGCCGACATGGCGGAGAAAGCGCCGCGCTCGCTCTCAGAGCTTCTCGAGGTCTCGGGTGTCGGCGAGCGGAAGGTCTCCCGCTACGGAGAGGCCTTCCTGCGCACCATTGAGGAGTATATACAGCAGCAGGGGTAAAGCGGGCTCACTTCAGCACCGTGCCGTCTGCCAGCGTGATGATATAGCCGTTGAAGTTGATGGTGCCGTTGTTGGTGAGGCTCGTAAGCGTGCAGTTGCCGGTCAGGTTCCACGTGCAGCCGTTCTCGATCGCGACAATCGCGTTGTCGCTGACGGCGGTGCCGCCCTCGGCATTGTCGATGATGTTGATGGTGCCGGTGAAGGTGCTGCCGTTTTTCATCGTCATCGTGAGCGTCGAGATGGTATCGACGATGATGTCGCCTGCAAGCGTCTGACCGTCTGCGGCGAATTCGACCTGTGCGCCGTTGCTGCCGGCGGTTCCCCAGCCGCGGCTGGCGGAGTAGCCGACCACGCGCAGCAGCGCGCCGTCCGCATCATTGTTGACGATATTCACGCCGGAAAGCGTCAGCAGGCAGTGGGTGTTCGTGATGTAGAACATGTCACCGCTGCTGCCAACGAGGCTGCCGCCGGTCATCGAGAAGACGGACGTGCCGACGTCCGCGTCGCCGCTCATGGACTGATAGATCATCACGTTGTGGACGTTTTCCGAAGAGCTCGTACCCTTGGTGTCGCTCATGTTGCCGGTGGCATAGCAGTCTTCGAGCGTGATGGAGTTCTTACCCTCGATGACAAGGGCTTCGGAGTTGTTCGCCGTCAGGTTCGCATTCTTCACGGTGATGTCCGCCGTGGAGTAGACCGCGGGGGAGTTGTAGCCGTTCGAGGTGTACGCGCCGCCGCTCACGTTGACCGTACCGCCGCCGCGGTCGGAGCGGATGGCCGCGGACGAGTTGCCGGAGGTCTCGACAACTAAGTTGCTCGCGCTCGTCGTGCCGCCGCGGTGTTGTTGCTGCCGACCTCAACGGTCAGGATATCGCCCTCGGCGAGGTCGCTGAGCTCGATGCTCTCGTCATTTTTTGTAATTTCCGCATTCGCGAAGTCGAGCGTCACACTCTCCTCGCCCGCGGTAAAGCTACTGCCGCCCATGTCGCCGGAGCGCTGCCGCTCGGGGCCTCGCCATCAGGTTTCTCTGGAGGCTGGCTGCCGGAATCACCACTCTGGCTGTTGGAAGAACTGTCCTGGCCGCTCGGCATCTCGGGCGGCTGGCTGTCGGTGCTGCCGCTCTGGCTGTCGGGCTTTGCGGGCGGCTGACTGCTGTCGGACGATGCATGATCCTCACTGCTGCTGTTGCCGCTCTGCGTTTCGCTGTCCAGCTTGTCGGGCGGCGTCTGGCCGGAATCGGAACTGTCAGACACGTCATGGGACGGCATACCGCCCGCACTCAGCTCGCCGAGCTGCATCGTCACGGCAGTGCCGTCAATATCGGTGATCTCGCCGGTGATCGTCTGGCCGGAGCAGTCCGATGTTTTGCTGCCGCACGCGGCGAGCGACAGTGTCAGCGCCGCCGCACAGAAAAGAGAACGAATCTTTTTGCTTTTCATCAAAAATGGCCTCCTTCGTCATTGTGTATCCCAAATGCTTCCGCGGGGCTGTCGTTTTTCGCTTTCCCCTTGGAACGAGGTCATGATTGCCCGCCAACCTAAAAAAGCTAAAGGAAAGTTTGAACATTTTGTTTTTCACGAAAACGCAAAAAGCAGTGCCGCCTGAAATCAGGCGGCACTGTTCCTATTGATATGATGTTCCCACCGGCGCGGCGCAGGCGGTTAGTTCGCTCTAACTTGCAGTCTTTTGAAAAGCCGCCGCAGGGCAGCTTTCCAATATATCCTGCTTTCCCGCTTGCCTTCGGGAAGGTGATCGACCTTGCGTATTGTAGCACAGCGATTTTCGCATTGCAAGAGCGGTTTTCAAATTTTTCGCGATATTTTCTTTGCTACATACGCTTTCTCGCCCCGTCCGCTGCGACAGACTGTTCCCATTCTGTGTCCCGCGGCACTTGCATCCCGCGGCTTTCGCTGGTATACTATGTCCAGAAGTTAGATGCATTTAACAGAATTGATATTTCACACAGAAAAGACGGTGAACGATATGGAAGCATTTTACGGCATTTTGATCCCATTTCTCGGCACGTCGCTCGGCGCGGCGTGCGTGTTCTTCATGAAAAAGTCGCTCAGCGACGCTGTGCAGCGCTCGCTGACGGGCTTTGCCGCGGGCGTGATGGTCGCGGCCTCGGTCTGGAGCCTGCTGATCCCCGCCATCGAGCAGTCGTCGGCGATGGGGAAACTCTCGTTTCTGCCGGCGTTTCTCGGCTTTTGGGTCGGCATTCTCTTTTTGCTGCTGCTCGACCACGTCGTCCCGCACCTGCACGCCAAGAGCGGGCAGGTCGAGGGGCCGAAGAGCCAACTTCAGCGCACGACGATGATGGTGCTGGCCGTCACACTGCACAACATCCCCGAGGGCATGGCCGTCGGCGTGGTGTATGCGGGCTATCTCTCCGGCAGCGCACAGATCACGGCGGCGGGCGCGCTGGCGCTCTCACTCGGCATCGCGATCCAGAATTTTCCCGAGGGGGCGATCATTTCGCTCCCCCTGCGCGCCGAGGGCATGGGCAAAGCAAGAGCTTTCTGGGGCGGCGTGCTCTCGGGCATCGTCGAGCCCATCGGCGCGGTGCTGACGATACTCGCCGCGTCGCTCATCGTTCCGGCGCTGCCGTATCTTCTGAGCTTTGCCGCGGGCGCGATGCTCTATGTCGTCGTCGAAGAGCTGATCCCCGAAATGTCGCAGGGCGCGCACTCCAACATCGGCACGGTGTTCTTCGCCGTGGGCTTCAGCCTGATGATGGTGCTCGACGTGGCGCTGGGATGAAATACGGCAGGAATGCAGGCAGGAGGCGATACCGAGCGGTACGCCTCCTGCTTTTTATGCTGACGCCAGCCTTGCGCCTATTTTTCCACCCGAATAAGATTGCTCTCATACGGCCGCTTGCCGGAGAGCACTTCGTCGTAAAAATTCTGCTTCCAGTCGATGTAGGCGACGCTGTCCTGCAATTCCCGAATGCCTGCGCGCAGCGCCTCCTGCTTCTGCGCCGGCAGAATTTTGCGCTGCGGGATGGTGCGCTCGCCTTGCAGGCAGAGGGCGAGGTAGTCCTTCATCTCCTGAATGCTCATGCCGCATTTTTCAGGCGCGTCAGGCTGCTGATCCACGCGACGTCCCGCTCGTCAAACACGCGGCGGTTGTTTTTGTCGCGCTTGACGTTGGGGACAAGCCCCTCGTTGCAGTAAAATTTTAAGGCCTGATAGGTCATGCCCGTTTCCTTGCAGACCTGCAACATGGTGTAGCGCATGGTAATCCCTCTCTGCTGCGTAAAAAATTGTGTTTTTTCCTCAAAAACCTCTTGACCGGTTGTTACAACCGGTATTTATAATCGGCAGTATCAACCGGAAGTTGCCATCGGCAATGATAGCACAACAGCGGCGAATACCGCAAGAAAAACGGTCAGAGAGGATGCGTTATGATGAATAACTTTATTTTTGAAAACAAGACCAAGGTATATTTCGGCAAAGGCGGCGTGAAGGAGTACCTCGGCGGCCTGCTCGCAAACTTTGGCGAAACCGTCATGCTGGCCTATGGCGGCGGTTCCATCAAGTGCAACGGCGTGTACGATGAGATCATGGGTATCCTGAACGCGCAGGGTAAGTGCGTTGTGGAGTTCTCCGGCATCATGTCCAACCCCACCTATGCCAAGGTGCAGGAGGGCGCGAAGCTGGCACGTGAAAACCATGTTGACCTGATCCTCGCCGTGGGCGGCGGCAGCGTGTCCGACTGCTGCAAGGTCACCTCCGGCGCGTTCGACACGCTGAGCCACGCGATGGAAACCTACTTCGGCAAGCCGGATGAAAACAACCTCTCCGATGATATCAATGAGGCCGTCATGCGCAGCGTCATCCGCAACATTCGCATTTTGCTGACCGATCCTGAAAATTACGACGCCAGAAGCGAGCTGGCGCAGGCGTCCGCCATGGCAGAGAACGGCGTGCTGAAGATCGGCAAGGTCACGGATTTTCAGGCGCATCAGATCGAACACCAGCTGGGCGCTTACACCAATTGCAACCATGGAGCGGGCCTGGCGGTGATCCATCCCGTTCTGTACCGCCACATCTACAAGTCTGGTGCGGCGCGGTTTGCGCGGTTTGCTCAGAATGTCTGGGGCATCGCACCCAAGGGCAGCGACGAGGAGACCGCGGTTGCCGGTATCGACGCGCTGGCCGCGTTTATTAAGGAAATCGGTCTGCCGACCAGCTTTGCAGAGCTTGGCATTCCCGCCGACACCGACTTCCGAGCCATCGCGGATTCCACCAACGTCACCGCCGGCTGCTGCAAAAAGTTGACGCACGACGAGATCTACGAAATTTTGCAGGAATGCCTGTGAGTATCCGCGCTTTTCGCAGCAAAACAAAGCATTCTTTGCGCTGTGCTCCATTTTTGGCTTTTCTGCCTCTTGCATTTGGGCCAAAGCGTGATATCATGGGCCAGACAAATTGCGGAAAGGGGCGGTAGAGTTGAAAGCTGCATCGCAGAAAAAATCATTGGATATGCTCCACGGGACGCTCTGGGATAAGATCCCGCGCTTTGCCGTTCCGGTGGCGGCCACGGCGATTTTGAGCCAGCTGTTCAACGCCGCGGACATCGCCGTCATCGGCAACTTTACCGGCGAGCTCCGCACTGTGGCGGTCGCGGCCGTCGGCACAAACAGCTCGATCATCAGCCTGATCGTCAACCTGTTCATCGGCATCGCGCTGGGCGCGAACGTGACGATCGCGCACGCCATCGGCGAAAAGAACGACACGATGGTGCACCACGCGGTGCACACCTCCATCGTTGTGGCGGTGCTGGGCGGTTTGATCGCGGCGGTCATCGGTGAGCTGTTCGCCGTTCCGCTGCTGAATCAGCTGAATGTGCCGGACGATGTGTTCCCGCTGGCGCTGCTATACCTGCGCATCTATCTTGCGGGCCTGCCGGTGATCCTGCTCTACAACTTTGAGGCGGCGGTCTTCCGCAGCGTGGGCGAGACGAAAATTCCGCTGATCGCGCTGACGGCCTCCGGCGTTCTGAACGTGATCCTGAACCTCTTTTTCGTGGCCGCGCTCCACATGAGCGTGGACGGCGTCGCGATCGCAACGGTGCTGTCGAACGCGGTCAGCGCGGCGATCTTGTGGGGTTTCCTGCTTAAAACGGACAAGGTCATCCGCCTTGAGCCGAAAAAGCTGCGCATCGACGGGCTGTGCCTCAGGCAAATTCTGCGCATCGGCGTTCCTGCGGGTGTGCAGAGCGCGATGTTCTCCATCGCGAATATTGTCATTCAGGGCGCGATCAACAGCCTCGGCACGGTCGTCATGGCGGCGTCGAGCGCGGCCTACAACATTGAGGTCATCACCTACGATATCCTCAACTCCTTCTCGCAGGCCTGCACGACATTCGTCGGACAGAACTTCGGCGCGGGCAAGATCAAGCGCTGCAAGAAAACGCTGCTGCTGTGTCTTCTCGAGGGCATCATCAGCCTCGGCGTCGCCATCGCTCTGATCCTCTTTTTCGGAAAGTCGCTGCTCACCATCTTCAACGGCGACCCGCAGGTGGTAGAGACGGGCTATATTCGCCTCATGCTGATCATGCCGTCGCACCTGTTCAGCCTTTGCTACGAGGTGCTTTCCGGCTACCTGCGCGGCTTTGAAATTTCACTGCCGCCCGCCGTTTTGACGATGCTGGGCGTCTGCGGCGTCCGCCTGAGCTGGCTGCGCTGGGTCTTCCCGCAGTACAAGACATTTATGAACATCATGCTGGTCTTCCCCATCAGCCTTGCGGCCACGGCGCTTCTAATGCTGGCAGCGGTGCTGTACTTCCGCCCCTCGCGCCGCTATGCGCATCTGCAAAAGAGTGATGGCGCGGCTTCGGCAAAAATCGAAGGATAAGACCATTCCCAAAATCGACAAAGCAGGGCGCTTGCCTAAAAGGCAAGCGCCCTGCTTTACTTTTTTGATGGGGCAGCCGTTTCTAAATCGCGGATGGGAAATTTTCACATCAGCTCGCGCGTGAAATCAAGCACGCACTCGCGCAGACGCAGAATTTCCTCTGGCGTGTTCTTGCTCAGGTGCATACCGATGCCGAGCTCCCGTCCCGTTTTCGGGCTGACCGGCAGCGTCTTTACGCCGTGCGTCCGCCCGCGCATCATGATCTCCGTCATCATTGTGATGCCAAGGCCCTTGCTGACCATGCGGATGACCGTTTCATCGTCCACATGGCAGGGGCGGATATTCGGCTTCACCTTTTTGGGACTCAGCGCAGCGTTCACGTCGATGTCGAAGCGCCCGTAGGGCATCAGGAATTCTTTTCCGTCGAATTCCTCGATGGGGAAGGTCTCTTCGCTGCCGGTGGGATAGTCCTCCGGCAGGATGGCGTACATCGCGTCGTAGTAGAGCGGTGTCCAGTCGCAGTTGATGTGGCTCTGCCGCGCGGCAAAGATGACGTCCGTACGCCCCTCCTCGAGCAGCTCAAAGGGTTCGAGCTCGTGGTCCACCATGCGAAGATCCACGTCGGTCTCCGGACACACGCGGCGGAAGCGGTACAGAATTTCCGGCATCCAGTGCATGGCAAGGCTCGCATAAGCGGCGATTCGGATCGTCGCCGTCCGCTTTTGCGTGATGGTCTCGATCTGGTTTTCGAGCTTCGCCGTCGCGCTGAGGTATTCGCGGATCGCGGGCAGCAGCGCCTCCCCGTCCTCTGTCAGCGAAATACCGCTGTGGTCGCGCCGGATGAGCTTCATGCCGATCTCGCGCTCCAGACCGTTGATGAGGTGCGTCAGCCCCGACTGTGTGTAGCCCACGACCTCAGACGCTTTGGAAAAGCTGCCGAGGTTGACGGCGGTCATCAGAATTTCAAATTTTTTGCTGTCCATATTCCCACTCCTATAAAGGGTATTTTGATTTGTAATATACCTATTATAACCGAGCGTTTCTCTTTTTCAAGTGCAGGGTGTAATATTTTCAACACAAAGGAGTTGATTATCCCATGACTACTAAAAAATTGACCTTCCGGCAGAAGATTCTCGTCGCCGGAACGCTGTTTGGAATGTTCTTCGGCGCGGGCAACCTAATCTTCCCCGTACATCTCGGCCAGATGGCCGGCCGCAACGCGGTCGTCGCCATGATCGGCTTTATCATCACGGCGGTTGGCATCCCCATCTTCGGCGTCGCCGCCATCGGCATCACGCATTCCGACGGCCTGCAGACGCTCTCGGGCAAGGTCGGCAAGGGCTACGGCATTTTCTTTACCTGCCTTCTGTACCTGACCATCGGCCCGCTCTTCGCCATCCCGAGATGCGCAACAGTTTCCTTTACCACCGGCATCACTCCCCTGCTGGGCGCGGATTCGCCGGAGTGGCTGTATCTGCTTGTCTTTTCGGCGGCGTTCTTCGCCTTCGTGCTGTTCTTCTCGCTGCGCCCCGGTAAGATCACCCTCTGGATCGGCAAGATCATCAATCCGCTCTTCCTGTTCTTCTTTGCAGTGCTGATCATCGCGGCGCTGCTCTCCCCCGGCGCAGCGATCTCCTCAGTCGAGCCGACGGAGGCCTATCAGAACGGTTCCTTCTTTCCCGCGCTCATTGAGGGCTACGGCACGATGGACGCCATCGCCGGTCTCGCCTTCGGCATCGTGGTCATCGACGTCATTCGCCGCATGGGTGTCAACAATGACGACATCATCGCCGAGGACGTGCTCTCCTCCGGTCTTCTTGCCGGTGCGCTGATGGCGCTGATCTACGTGCTGTCCATTCTGGTCGGCGCGCAGTCGAGAGGCATTTTCGAGCTGTCCGAAAATGGCGGCATCGCCCTCACGCAGATCGCGGGTCATTACCTTGGCGGCGTGGGCCAGTTTATCCTCGCCTTCACCATCACCTTTGCTTGCCTCAAGACCTCCATCGGCCTTGTCACGGCCTGCTCGGAAACGTTTGTCAAGATGACGAACGGCAAAATTTCCTACCGCACCTGGGCGATCCTCTTCACGGTGTTTTCGTTTGCCGTTTCCAACATTGGACTGAGTGCCATCATCGAGTATTCCGTCCCGATGCTCATGCTCATCTATCCCCCGGCCATTGCGCTTATCCTGCTGGCCTTTATCGGCAAGTTCTTCGCTCATGACCGTGCCGTGTATGTCGCAACGATGATCGGTACATGGGCAGCCGCTATTTTCGACTGCATGAAGACGCTGCCCGCGTCGGTGCAGACTTCGCTCCGCCTCGATGTGCCTATCGCCTTTGCGGAAAAATATCTGCCGTTGTTCGACAAGAACCTCAGCTGGCTGCTGCCTGCACTCGTCGGCTTTGTGATCGGCATGCTCATCCGCTCGAGCCGGAAGGGCGCGCTCGTCCCCCATGCCTGACGAACCAAATTAAAGTAAAAACGCACCGCACGGCAGAGTTATTTCTGCCGTGCGGTGTCATTTTTTCAGCGGCTCCGAAAACGGAGAATCAGCAAGCTGCCGAGGTTCACCAGCAAAATCGTCGCGGCCCATGAAAGAGGGAACGCATGGTACAGCATCGGGAGCGTTGGATGCGCACAGCATGGGAGATAGATTATGTGCAGTCCTCCATCAAAGATGCTCGCCGATCTGGAGCAAAAATGGGGCATGACGCTGCTGGAGCGCAGTAAAAGCGGCGTCTGCCTGACCTCCGCTGGGGAGCCGGTCAGGCCGTTTTTGCTGCTGGAGCGCAGCGGAAAAGCCGAGGTCTCCGACTTGCTGGAGCGCGCTCATGTGCAGTCGGACATCCACTTCACCGCCTGGGAGGATTTTGCCATCACGGCGATGGTGGAAAGGAGTCTCGGCGTCAGCATCCTGCCAGGCCTGATCTTGCAGCGCATCCCGTACAAAATCGAAATCCGCTCCTGCAGCAGCCCTATTACCACCCAATCGGCCTTGCTATGAAGAAGCAGGCCCACCCAACACCCGCCGTGCAGAAGTTCATCGAATACTTCCATCGCAGGAAGTATCGAAGTAGGCTACAACAGCGGCGCTGGCGGTCGAAAGCTGGCAAAATCACCGTTTCCGTATTTTGACAACAAAAAAGCACCGAAAGCCGAAGCTTTCGATGCTTTTTGGAGTGTGTTGACAAAAAAGATGCAGGAGCAAAGCCTTGCGCCGCAAGGGTTTGCGGGCTTTTGAGGCTCGATTTGCCGTTTTGCAATTCGAACCCCCAGCATCTTGTGATGACAGATGAATGATCTGCAAATGTGTGCGTGAATCTGTAGATTAAGTATACGTGAAAATACATAAAACGTCAATTCCAATAGACCAATTTTACGAGCCTTTTTTCTGCTTTTTTACCGGATGTTAATTTCCCCGTAAGTGGCTCAACACCCGCTCAAATCCCCGTGTGGGGGTGGTTACATTGGGGTGCCTGTAAAAAGCGCACACGGCGGCTATGTTATAGGGAGCGCTCAGTTTGTCGGCTCCATCCATGCCTGCTTTTCCTTCGGCGCCTGCTCGATCCAGTCCAGAAGGTTTTGGCTCTCCTCCAGCCACTTTGCCATTTCGAACATCTTTGTTCTGGCCTGCGTGCTGTCCATCGTCATGTTTGTTTTCTCCTGTTTTTTGTTTTGGGCGTAGCCCGCGTCAACACAATGGCTTAACGTAGTCGGGAAAGATATTCGTGAACCCGGACAAAAATTTATGCCTGAGCTTGTGAAAAACTGACTTAAATAAAAAGTGGAGACACATTGGCCAATCGCCAGTGTGCCTCCACTCATCATTTCAGTCGGATAATCTGCTTATAGAGCATTACGAACTTTTTCTCTACCACCATGTTTTCGTGGTAGTGTCCGAAAAACCAGTATTGGAATCGGCATCGCTCACGAACCTCATCGAGAAAGTCTGTCAGGGCATCCCGCCGGAATAGGCCACCGCTGAATGTGTCCTGAATGCTGCTGGGGCAGCAGTGGGTGATGATGTAGTCCACATCCCAGCCTGCTTTGTCCAGTGCTTCTCTTGCGGCCCGATATTCGTCCTCGCTGGGCAGTTCCTCTTTCCACCAGGAGCGGTGATTGACTCGGTAGAGAGCGCCTGCGGCGTTGAGCTGCCGGAGCATTCGCTCGTAGTTCGGATCATCTGGTTCCAGAATGCCGTCCCGAATGTCGTGACTGCTGGCCCCGCCCATGGTAAAGATTTTCTTTCCGCAGATCTCGTAGAGCTGCCCTCGCATCAGGTGCAGAACGCTGGGACGGATCGGCTGCACCAGCCCGCCATGCCACACACTTGTCGGGTAGCTGCGGAGCAGATCATAGTTTTCGTGATTCCCACTGACGAACAGGGTGGTGAATGACCTGTCTTCCAGCCAGTCGAGCCATTGTTGTTCAATCTCACTGCCATCCCAGACGCCGCCAAAGTCGCCACAGATGATGAGGTAATCGTCTTTGGTCAGGCCCCCTTGCTCGCGGAATGCCGCAGGGCGTAGCCTACCAAAATCACCGTGGGTGTCACCGGTCATAAAAATTGCCATCTTTTTTCGCCTTTCCTTCTTATTGTAATCCTTGCTCGAGCACCACATCGGAGTCTCTAAATTGGATGCGGATCGTGTCGACGTCCTCGACCGTGATCTTCTGAATGATCTGCCGGATGAACTCATCGTCGAACTCCGTGTAGCCCTCGCTGCATTCGATCAGGCTGTCCCACATTTGCTGGCGCTTGGCAACTTGTTCTTCCAGACCGACTTCTTCCTGCTGGGCCTCTAAAATTTGTTCCTTGAGAGACGCTTTCTCATCCGTCAGGGCTTTCATTCTGGCGTTCAGATCAGCGTCGGCCATGTTGGCCAGCAGCGAGTCCAGCAGATCAGCCTGCTCATGGCTGACTTCGTCGAGGCGGCGCTTCAGCGTCAGCAGTTTTGTACCGGCCTGAGTCAGCGCCTGCTTGGCTTCCTCCACCATCGCCAGCACATCGGGGCAAACCTCCTGCCGGATGGCCGCATACTCGTTCATGGCATCGAGGATGGCGTGGTGGAGCTTGCCCTCATCCAACGTAGGTGAGACATGGCAGTATTTTGTGCCAAACTCCAACCGCGAAACGCACCGCCAGACGATACGCTTTTTCCCATCTCTGGCCCAGGTCACCCGCTTGTATGGGGAGCCACACTCACCGCAAACCAGCAGCTCCGTCAGGGCATATTTGCCGGAGTATTTTCCAAGCTCCGTTTTTCCGCTTTTCTGCAGCACCTTTCGCTTGCTGGAGCGACGTGTCATTTCTTTCCGTACCAGGTCGAACGTCTCTCTTGAGACGATGGCGGGGTGGTTGTTCTCAACGTAATACATGACACGCTCACCACGGTTTTTTCGAACTTTTTGAGAGATGCAGTCAGTGACATAGGTTTTCAGCAGCAGGGCATCCCCGATGTATTTTTCATTAGTCAGAATGTTATGGATGATGGCAGGGGACCAGCACTCCACGCCCTGGGCCGTGGGAATGCCGTCCTCGTCCAGCTCTCGCTTGATCTTGCCTAACGTGCAGCCGTCCAGATACCTGCGATAGATGCGGCGGACGATTGCGGCTTCCTCCGGCATGATCTCCGGCTGGCCGTCCTCGCCCTTGCGGTAGCCCAGCATTTTCTTATATTGAAAGTGGACATTGCCTGCCTTTGCGCTTTTCTCTTTGCCCCATGCAACATTTTTGCTGAGTGACTCAGACTCTGCCTGGGCAAAGCCGCTGAACAGGGTGACCAGAAACTCGCTGGATTCTGTAAGAGTATTGATATTCTCCTTTTCAAAGTACACGCCGATGCCATTGGCTTTCAGAAGTCGGACCGTATCCAGACAATCCACCGTGTTTCGGGCAAAGCGGGAGAGGGACTTCGTGATGATGAAGTCGATGCGGCCACGCTTGCAGGCGGTGATCATCTTATTGAACTCGGCCCTCTTTTTGAGGCTTGTGCCGGAGATGCCCTCGTCGGCGTAAATACCGGCCATCTCCCAATCAGGGTTGTCCTGAATCTTCTGGGTGTAGTAGGTCTTTTGGGCTTCATAGCTGTTGAGCTGTTCCTCACTGTCGGTGGATACGCGGCAGTAGGCCGCCACACGCATCTTGCCATCGTAGTTTCTAAGTAATTCTTCCGGCTTCCTGGTCGGTGGGATCTCCCGCACACGCCGTTCTAAAGTGGTTGTTGCTGCTTCCATGGTTATTTGTCCTTTCCAGTGAAGTTATTATCCGTAAATGTGAGACTCACCGTAGCGTCCGACGCGACGGTGATATAAGAGACCACCCGGCGAAAGCGGTGCCAATCCACGTCCACTGGGCGGTCTGAGGGTTCATATTCAGAAATAGGCTGGGGGCAGCAGTCATATCGTGCGGCTGCCCCCTGTAAAATGAGAGCCATGACTGCTTCGGGTGAGTCAGGCTGTTCGAGCCCTCGGTTGATGGCGTTGTTCAGCCGAATGACCTCCGCAGAGGGAACATAAGCGTCCGCCTCCTGGCATTCATGCGTCTGCATTTGGTGGGCAACTTCTTGGAACGTCTCATCCGTATCCAGAGAAACGGAAATGCCGCAGTGTTCGCATTTGAGATACACCTTGCTGCGATCCTGCCAGCGTCCACCCAGACGAACCATCTTTCCACCGCAGGTACATCGAAAGTAGGGCTTTAACCGGTCAACGACCGTCACCTCTTCGGACACCTGCCGCCTGTCATTCTTTTCTGAGATCTTGTCCTGCACAGCTTGGAAATCGGTTTCCGCGATCATCACAGGATAACCATCTTTTCCGGTGTAACGGGCATTTTCCAACATGCGCTTTATCTTATGCTTGTTCCAAAGCGGTATTTCGGAGCTGTATGGAACGCCCTGCCGATTCAACGCATCGGAGATGTCCTGGTATGGTATCAATCACGGCTTCCAGAATATCGGCCTCCGGGACTTTTTCCTCCGAGCAGTCAAAGCCGGTATTCAGCCGTTTCGTGACGCAACGGTATGCAGCGGCTTTTTCATAGCTCCAGCCCCTTGTCCTTGTTGCGCACCCTGGTCACGTCCTTTGCGATCTCCGGCGCACGGAGCGCTCTGAGCATCCGGATGACGGACGGCTTCTCCTTTGCTTTTGCCTTCTTCCCGGTGTACTCGGTAAAGGCGGCGGTGAGCGCGTCCGCATCCCGCGCCTTGAAAAAGACGAGATATCTGGGAATCTCGCCGGTTTTGTCCTTCTTGATGGCGTAGTCCACGCCGTACTTGCGCGCCACACGGTCAAAGCCCTTGATGTTCCGCTCCGTGACCTCGATGTTGGACACGCCCTGGTTCTGACCGACAAGCTGCTTCACCGTCTGCTTGCCGGTGGGCTTTTCAGGCGCACCGCGCGCCTTTGCCAGCTTCTTCTCCTTGCGGCTGGCGAGGTATTTGAGGATGACGGCCTTTAACAGCCGTGCCGTGAGCTTGGTTGCGCTGATGACCAGCGTGACCGCTCTGTTTTCCACTTCCTCCTGCATGGGTCATTCCTCCCTTCCTGCATACTCCTCAAAGCGCCGTCATCGCTCTGTCGCCGGAGCGGTCTTGCCCTTGCCCGCTGCCTTGGCGGGCTCGGTGGGGATTGCCATAATTTTGCTGCCCATCTTCAAAAAGGCTTCCGGCTGACGGAACTTTTCCTCGTATTTCTGTTGCAGCTCCTTCGGCAGAGACGCAAAGTTCTCATCCCCCAGACCGCAGATGAAGAATTTACCGGCCACAATATCGTAGATGTCGCCGTCCTCGTCCCGCAGGGCGCGGTTCAGGGGCTTGCCCTCCAGCTTGGCTTCCTCCCCGCAGATCAGCGCCACGGGGTCATCATATGGATAGACCGCCTCGATATAGCCGTCCACCGCCTTCTGCAAGGAGGCAAGGTCGGAGCCGATGCGCTCCACGCGCGGGTACTGTCCCGGCTCCACCATGAGCACCTCGATGGTATCGTCCTGCGCTCTTTCGGCGGAGATTTCCTTGCCGTCATTGCTCGCAAAATCCACCTCCACGAAATTGTCCGCATCCAGAATATGATCCCCGGCGTGCCACTGGTCGCTTACCATCTGTTGGGCTTCCTCTTTGGAAGAAGCCTCCACGGACACGGTGAGCTTCAGCGTTTCGGTGATGGTCACGTCAAATTCCTTCATGCGCGCCGCCTCCCTCGTCAATTTCAGCCGGAAGAAAGGGAAAGAGCAGCTCCGCCACTGCCTTGACCACAGCTTCCGCTTCCGCAATGGACAGCTCGATTTCTTCGCTGTCATCCTCCGTATCGGGTGCATCTTCATATGGGACTTCTGGGCTTTCCTCAAGGTCGTCGGCATATACGCCGCGTTCGTCGCAGCAGTCGCAATGGATGTGTACGTCGCCGTAGATGTTGATGGTTACGTTCATGGATAAACCTGCCTTTCTCAGCGCTCGTTCCGGCGCTGCTGTTTTTTCTGCCACTGCTCCAGCAGCTTGATGATGGTCTGCTGCATTTGCAGGGGCGTGTAGCTTCGGGGAAAGTATTTGCGGAGGGTATCGCTGCTCAGCGTAATACGCTCCTGTTCCTCCTTCTTTTCCTCGGACATGATGGAGCGCATGGCCTCCTTCGTGCATTTTCCCTCCCGGCTGAGCTTCTTGAGCCGCTGTGCCTGGGAAAGCGAGGGTGTGTTCTGGGAATAGTCCATTGCGTCCAGAAACTGCTTCTGCTCGTCATGGGTGAGATACGACAGCTCCACGGCGGGGCTGAACGCGATCTCCTTGCTGTCCACCTTTTTCTGCACCTCCGGCAGAAGCTCGGTGAGACGGATAAACCTTTGTACCTGACTTCGGCTGGCATTAGCGTCATTCGCTACGATGCTGACAGCCCACGATGACTTCTCCCCAACTTGGGGAGAAGTTGAACCTGTTTGCAATTCCTGCTTTTTTCCCTGATGCTTCAACGCTTCCAGCTTCATTTTGTACGCCTGCGCCCGCTCCATGGGACTGATGGTTTCCCGCTGCAAATTGCTGTCCACCATGAGGATCACCGCCTCGTCGTCGTCAAGATTGCGGACGATGGCCGGTATGGTTTTCAGCCCCGCAAGGTCTGCGGCATGGAGCCGCCTGTGTCCGGCTACCATCTCGTATCCGCCCTCCGGTGCGGGGCGGATGATGGCGGGGTTGAGGACGCCCACCTGCATGATGCTGTCGATGGTCTGCTGCATGAGCTCATCATCCGTCACCTTGAAGGGGTGGTTCTTGAAGGGACGAATCTCTGAAAGCGGTATCTGCTGTACCTGTTCGTTGGGTTTCTGTTTCGGCACGGTCGCATCACCTCCTGAAAATGCCAAAGCCGCAGGCAATAACCTGCGGCTCAGATGAAGCCCTCCGACATATCGTGGCTCACAAGGCTTCGGTAGTAGTTCCCGATGGTCAGAGGGGCGTTATACAGCGTGGCTAAAAGATACTGGCGCATATTGCGGATGCGGGTGGTGTTTTCCTTCAGCCCGCCCACCACAAAGCGGATGTGCTCACTTTTCAGCTTCAAAAACTGGCTCCTGACCACCTCGGCGGGCTTATCGTCGCCGGAAATGCGGACGGAGCTTTTCGTCGTACAGACCACATCCACCAGCAGCTCCAGGATTTCTTCCAACGTGTCCTGCTCGTATGGATAGTCTGTCAGGAGTGCGTCGTAGGCGATGTTCTCCGCAATAAGTGCTCTGTACCGCTCTCTCAGAGTCGCTTCGTTTCCTTTCGCTCCCCGCCCGTGATCCCTCCTGAACGAAGTGAAGGGAAAGGAATCAGTATCACTAAAATCAGTATCATTATTCTCAGTATTATTAGATCGTGATTTTAACGATTCTTGATCCGTGATTTTCACTGCTCCTGAATCGTGATTTTCACGGTTCTGGAATCGTGATTCCGGGGAAGGCGCGGTGCTGCCCGATGCGTTATCCACATCCTTCTCCACAAAGTTTTTGACGTAGATGAGGTTGGGCTTGCCCAGTCCCTGCCGCTTGCGCTCGATGAGGCGGCATTTGCTCTCCAGCTCATGCAGCAGCTTTCCGGCCTTCTGGTCGGCGCAGCTCAGGGCGGTCATGACCTCCTCGATGGTGAAGATGATATACACACGTCCTTCTTTATCCAGCCAGCCGTTCTTGCAGCTCAGGCTCATACGGTCAAGGAGCAGACCGTAGAGCACCTTGGCTTCTGCGGAAACGCTTCTGAACCGTTCCTCCGTGAACAGCACCTTGGGGATGCGGTAAAAGAAGAACTGTTCCGCTTCCGCACCGTAGAAATAGTCATACATGGCTTCTGTCACGCTCCTTTGGAAGCCCTGCGGCGCGCATGACCTCTTTGGTACACCATCCGATGCAGGGGGCAGCCCTTCCGTAGGGACAGCCCTCGCACTCTGAAACGGGAGCGGCGCTGTCCGCATTTGCTTCGTAAACTTGCTCTATGCCGTTCCGTCTTTCGGGTTTCTGCGGGACGGGACAGCAGCAGCCGTCCGGGTAGACGCAGCCCTTTAGCTTCCCTTTCCGGTACAGGCAGTACCGGCAGTCATATACGTTGTAGCCCCACGACTTCCCGTATGCTTTCACAATAACACCTCCTTCGCCCGCATCTGGGCATAAAAATAGCGCGCCTGCCGACCCAAGCGCCACTTTGGGTAAACAGACGCGCTATGTACTATTTGCGCTTATTTATGTGATAAGGCTCAAAAACGCCGTATTTTCAGCACTTTTTGAGCCTTAATGTTTTTAGTCCTATTATTACAGCCTCGTCGGCGTACACATCCACCAGCTCCCAGCCGTCGTGCTGAGCGATCACCTCGGTGTAGTTGCGGATCTGGGCTGCGTAGGAATGCAGCTGATCCTCAGAGTCTGAGCTGACACGGCAGTAGGCGGCGACACGCAGGTGTTCCGGTTGGAGTGCGTGTGGCGCAATCTCTTTTACCGTATCGTAATCATAGATAATGGCGCCGCCATCATCAAAAATCGTTTCGCCCAAGACACACCCGGTTTTCCGCAGGCACTGATATTCCAGCGTGATCCCCTGTGCTTCGATGATATCCTCGATAGGGATCATTCTGGGAACGCCATAATAGAGATTCGGATCATAGGCGGTGATGACTTCGCGGGCGATCCCCTCCAGAGCCTGTTCCCTGTAATATGGTGTTCTCATGCCTTGGTATCACTGTCCTCTCCTGATGATCTCATGCGCCGGTTGATTCGGTCGATAAAATCCTGCCACTCCTGGTCGGTGGCGTCTGCCTCCCTGGCTGTGCGCAATGCAGCCCGGACGATCTCTCGATCCATGATGTAGTCCGGAAGGTCTGCGGATACCCGATTTTGCTTGGATTTTGCCGCAAGGTCAAGCATCCATTCCCGTTCTGGCTTGTCCAACTGCAGCAGCAGGGCCATCCGTTCCAGATATTCCTGCGAAGGAGCCGCGCGGCGGTCATTCTCAATGTTGCTCATATAGACCGGCGACAAGTCCAGCTTTGCCGCCATGCCGCGGAGCGTCAGGCCGCGCGCCATACGCTTCTCCCGAAGGAAGCTGCCAAAGGTCTGTTCCACGCATTTCACCTCCTCGTGCGTTCTCTCGATTGGGAACAGTGCCAGTATAGCAAACATCTGTTCGATTAGCAAGATGAGAAAGCAGAGGTGTTCCCCGCAAGGAACACCTCTGCTGGATCATTGCAGCCATGCGGCCATGCCGCGCATTTCGTCCAGCACCTCTGCGGGGCCGAGGATTTGGATCTTGCCGCAGAAGGTGAACACCCATGCAAAAAACGGTGGACTGGGTGCTACCTCCACGATGGCCTTGAAGTGGCCGTCATCTGCTGTCACCGTTGAGACTTCTTCGCCAAAGCGGTCTATTACGCTGCGCATGACCTCGTTCTCGCACAGCAGCTCCACCGTACACAGATCGTCCGGGTACATTCCGAATATTTTCCGCACATACTCAGCCGGGTCGAAGTCCGGCATACAAACAGCCGCCTGGTCGGATGATTTCACAGCCACCATTCGATCCACTCGGAACTGTGCCAGCTTCCCGTGCTTTTCCGACCAGCCCACTGCGTAATAACAATCCCGGCTCCAGATAAGGGCATACGGGCTGAACTGATAGCGGTAACCGTTATGCTTGAGTATCTTTTCTTTCTGCGGGGTGTATTCGTAATACTGAAAGGTGATCTGCCGTTTATCCTGAATGGCGTTATGGATCTCATCCACGCTGTAATAAATACACTCATTCTCCGGTTTGGCGGTACCTTCCATATAGATATGCCGATCCAACTGGCGGGCATGAGATTCACTGGTGAGCTTACCCAGCTTTCCAATAAGCCGCTCGCTCTTTTTGGCCGTAATGAAGCGGGAGGATTCTACCGCGTCCACCAGCAGCTTCAGCTCCGGCAGTTCGAACAGCCTCTCACCCACGAAGTATTGATTCTGGGTGCTTTTGACACAGACGATGTCCATACCGCTACTTTGCAAGACTTCAATAGCGGAATATACGCTCTTGCGCCCTGCCTGAATGCCATGCTCCTGCCAGAAAGCAAGAATATCCGCCACAGAGGCCGGATGCCGGTCATCCGTATGCTCATACAGATACTGCTGTAAGAGCAGCAGACCGTATTGGGATTCATTTTTCATACCGATTTCCTTTTCTGTTTCCACATTTTTAGGAACAATTCGTTACAGTACTTCTTTATAGCTATCCCTTTCGGGTGATATACAAGCCCTCGCGGTGATTAAGTCATGACTTTTTGCTGCTCACATTTTCGCGGCAAATCTCCAAGGCTGGGAGCGGCAATCATAATCGTACAACCGGAGCGCCGCGCTGATTTTCTCAAATTGTGTGACGCCGTCACAGTAAAACCGCTTGTCACGCGGTATACTACGCATAAAAGCACAGCCGCAGAGTACATCTGTGGCTGTGCTTTGTGTTCAGTTGCTCACTGTTGTGTGGACTGGATATGGAGAGACAACATATCTCCCGATCTTACATGGGTTATCTTATCTGCCATCACTCTGGCAGTTTGCCTTGCAGATATGTCGGCATCCCCACTGCGGTCGTATCCGGCCTGACCTTAAACATGGCTTTTTCAATCTACCTCCCTTATCGGTTTTCCGCGATATATTTCTCCGCCATGTGGACTGCCACCGCGCCGTCCGCCACGGCGGTGACCACCTGACGGAGGGGCTTCGTCCGCACGTCGCCCACGGCGTAAACGCCGGGAATACTGGTTTCCGTGGTCTCTCCGGCCACGATATAGCCGCCGCCGTCCAGCGCCAGTTGACCCACCGCCAGCGCCGTGGCGGGCTGTCGGCCCACGCTGACAAATACGCCGTCGCAGTCCACCACGCTTTCCTCACCGGTGACGGTGTCCCGCAGGCGGACGCCGGTCAGCCTGTCCCCGGAAAGCAGCGCGGAAACGACGCTGTTCCAACGGAATTCCACGTTTTCGGCCTGTGCCAGCGGCTCGTGATAGATCTTGGTGGCCCGCAGGGTGTCTCTGCGGTGGACGAGGATCACTTTTTTCGCCACGCGGCTGAGAAGGAGGGCATCTGCCGCGGCGGAATTGCCGCCGCCCACCACGACCACCGTTTTGCCCTTGTAAAACATCCCGTCGCAGGCGGCGCAGTAGGCCACGCCCCGGCCCAACAGCTCCGTCTCTCCGGCAACGCCCAGCGTTCTGGGGTCTGCGCCGGTGGCCAGCACCACGGTTTTCCCCCGGAAGATCCCCTCGCTGGTCTCCACGAGCTTGGGAACCGCCGTCAGATCCATGCGGAGAACTTCCGCGTATTCGCTGCGTGCCCCAAAACGCTCCGCCTGCTTTTGCATCTTCTCCGCCAGAGAGAAGCCGTCGATCCCGTTCTCAAAGCCGGGGTAGTTGTCGATCTGCTCGGTCAGGGCCATCTGCCCGCCAGCAGACAGCTTTTCCAGCACGACGGTGTCCAGCCCCGCCCGTGCCGCGTACAGGGCGGCGGTGTAGCCGCCCGGGCCGCCGCCCACCACGAGCATATCATAAACATGATTGTTGTTCATATCTGAACCCTCCGTTATTTCGCCAAGGCTTCCTGAATGAAACGGTCGATCTCTGCCTTTGAGCCGGGCGCGGTGATGGAATCCACGGCCTTTCCGTTCCGGTACAGCACCAGAGTTGGGATGTCCTCGATCCCCTCGGCCCCCGCCAGCCGCGGCTCCTCGTCAATGTTGATCTTGCCGACGGCGAGGCTGTCCGCGTATTCCTCTCCGATCTTCTCATACGCGGGGCCGATCCTCCGGCAATAGCCGCACCAGGGCGCCCAGAAATCCACCAAAACAGGCTTTTCCTCCCGGATCAACTGCTTAAACTGCTCCTGATTCATATTCATAGCTGCCATATCTGTCAGCTCCTTTCCTTTGTTTGGGTATTCTCAAGACTCCGGTCTCTCCCCACACCACATCGTGACCTCAACCTGAGATGACGGTACTCTGCCCTTGGGACAGAAAGCAGATGAGTAAGACCATCATCTGTACGAGAATAGCTGCGGTTTGTTGCAGCTTATTCCGCGCAGAGTTCCGCCACCAGAGCGTCCATCTGCGCTTCACTGGTTTGGTTCAATGCGCCGCGCAGCGATACCTCCGTTTCGCACAGTCGGAGTTCCTTCATCTTTTCCAGCTCGGCGCGCATCAGCCGCGCGGCGGCAGGTGCCCAAGAGCCGTTTTCTATGAGGCCGATCCGGCGGTTTCGGAATCCCTTTGTCTGCAAATGTTCCAAAAACTCCTTCATGGGCGGAAACAGTCCTCCGTCATAGGTGGAGCTGGCTAAAACCAACTTCCCGCAGTAGAACGCACTGGCAACAGCGTAGGAAAGATCTGTCACAGTGAGATCACATATGTTGACCTGCACACCTTTTTTCTCCAGATCATCGATCACCGTCTCATTGTGAATGATTGGTCCATACGTATAAACCGGCGAAAACTGTTTGGCTTCCTCATACACGGTATCCACTGCCCGGTTTACGCCAAAACAAAATCCTGCCGTTTTTGCTGTGATCACTTTCATCCCTGCTCCTCCTTATGCCCGACAGTAACCGCAGATCGTCTCCACGACCTGTTCGATCGTCATCTCGGAACTGTCCACAAGGATGGCATCTTCTGCTTTTTTCAGCGGTGCGATCTCCCGGTTCATATCCCGCGCATCCCGTTCTTTGATATCCTCTTTGATCGCATCAAAATCGCAGTCCTGTCCTTTTTCTTTCAGTTCATCAAAACGGCGCTTTGCTCTTGTATCAACGCTTGCCGTCAGATAAATCTTTACGTCCGCATTCGGCAGGATGGCTGTTCCTATGTCCCGTCCGTCCATAACAACATCCTCTTTCTGGGCCAGATTTTTTTGGAGAAAAATAAAAAGTTACGATAAAGATCCGTATATATCACAGGAAAGAGAAACAGATCGGGATAAAGATTCGACTAAAGCACCATTGGTATAGTGATACCCAGTTGCTGATGCAGTTGCTGTATTCCCATTTTTTTTAGAAGAAGCACTGGAAACTT
>ERZ812616.1256-NODE-1256-length-28650-cov-2.902256_pt1 | contig 28650 bp, 24 predicted proteins | sample MGYA00376249_ERZ812616 | MGnify/ENA primary metagenome ERZ812616 (study PRJEB26924, sample SAMEA4378265) | human gut metagenome | biome: human gut; feature: human-associated habitat; material: faeces | place: China | collected 2013 ...
TGCCCTGAATAAGATGATCAAAGAATATGCCGATAAGAACAATCTGACTTATGTGGATTATCATTCAGCCCTGAAAGATGAGCGTAACGGTCTTCCGGAAAAGTATTCGAAAGATGGCGTGCATCCCACAATGGATGGGTATGTGATTATGGAAAAACTGATCTCGGCCGCTCTTGAAAAGTATTAAAAGTAGCTGGTTACTCTGCCTTTCTTCGGGCAGAGTAACTTGCAAATATACACAGTCGTTTACGATTGCCTGTCGGGGTAATCAAAAACAATCAATCAATGAATAAAAATGATGTTCAGGTCAGGAGAACAACTTCTGACGATTTTAATGACGTAATGCAGGTAGAAACGCTCGCTTTCGGTAGTGCGAAAGAAGCGGAATGGGTAGCGGAAGTCCTGGCTGATGCAAATGAACCTTATCTCTCCTTATTAGCACTTTATAAGGGAGAAGCAGTCGGTCATATCCTGTTTACGCGGGGAATACCGGATGAGGACAAAGAGGCTTCATCGGTATATATACTCGCTCCGCTGGCTATAAAACCGGCATACCAGAAACAAGGAATTGGCGGTCTGCTTATCGAAACGGGACTTCAGTATCTGAGGGAGTCAGGTGTTCGACTTGTCCTTGTTTTGGGACATAAAGAGTATTATCCACGTCATGGATTTAAAGGAGACGCGGAAGGAGCCGGTTACTTTCCGCCTTATCCGCTTCCCCGTGAGTATGCCGATTATTGGATGTACCAATACCTGACACTCGATGTGGAGAATATCCCTAAAGGCCGTATCGGGTGTACTGCCGCCCTGGACAAACCGCAACATTGGCGGGAGTAGGAAGAAAGTCGATACCGCCTGCTGGAAAAAGAATATGTATATTTGCCATCCTAATCGGAAATAAATGTATAAGATAGAAAAAGGAACAGCGGCGGATATCGACGAACTGGAACAGTTGTATAATGAGTTGAACGACCATTTGGAAGCAACAATCAATTATCCCGGCTGGATAAAAGGTATTTATCCGGTCCGGGAGGATGCGGTGAAAGGTATAGGATGCGGGGCACTGTTCGTTCTGCGGATAGAAGGGCGGATAGCGGGGAGTATTATTTTAAGTCATGAACCCGAAGAAGCATACACCCAGGTCCGATGGGGGATAGAAGCGGATTATGCAGATATACTGGTCATCCATACCTTCGTCGTACATCCTTTATTTATGAAGCAAGGCGTTGGTTCCGCTTTGTTCCGTTTTGCGGAGCAATACGGAAGACAGGAAGGAATGAAAGCAATCCGTCTGGATGTCTCCATACATAACGCACCCGCTATTGCTGCATATGAAAAACACGGGTATCGTTATGTGGGAACTGTCGACCTGGGATTGAATTATCCGCACCTGGTATGGTTCAGACTGTATGAACTGCTTTTATAGTTCAATCTCCAACACCGCCGGACAATGATCCGAGTGCACCGCATCATTCAGGATATAGGCATCCTTCAATAGCGGTTTGACCGGCTCGCTGACCATACAGTAGTCGATGCGCCATCCTTTATTGTTCTTGCGGGCACTGAAACGGTAGCTCCACCAGGTATATTGCTGCTTATCCGGGTTCAGAAAACGGAAAGTGTCGATAAAACCGGCATCCAGGAAACGGGTCATCCATTCACGTTCTTCGGGAAGGAAGCCGCTATTGGTCGCATTGCGTACCGGATCGTGAATGTCTATCGGTTCGTGGCAGATATTATAGTCGCCGCAAAGGATCAGTTTCTTTCGTGTTTTTTGAAGTTCGACCACATAGTTTTGAAAGTCTTCCAGCCACTCCATCTTGAAAGCCTGGCGTTCATCACCGCTTGTACCCGAAGGGTGGTAGACACTTACGACAGAGGTGTCGCCATAGTCTGCCCGCATAAAGCGACCTTCATTGTCGTACTTTTCGATACCCATACCGATTTCTACATGATCGGGTTCGCGACGGGTAAGGATGGCAACACCGCTATACCCCTTCTTTTGTGCACTGAACAGATAAGGTGTGTAACCCAGTCCTTCAAATGCTTCGGTAGGAAATTGATCAGGTTGAAGTTTGGTTTCCTGAATACAGAGCACATCCGGTTGTTCCTGCATTAACCATTCGGGCAGTCCCTTGGTTACGGCTGCGCGAAGTCCGTTTACGTTGTATGTTATGATCTTCATATAATCTGTTTTATGATTGTTTATATGAATTCAAAGATACAATTTAACAAGCTGATGTACTAATTTTACCAAATAAATCTCTTGCCTGGTTTATCCTTTTCCTAGAAAATGGGTATCCAGATACTGTGTGAATTTATCCTTATACTGATTACCGATAGGAATATATACGTCTTTTCCAAAGATAATACGGTTGTTTGCCACAGCTGTGATCTTGGAGAGGTTGACCATATAAGAACGGTGTACCCGCATGAACTTTTCGGGCGGTAGTTTATCCTCCAGAACTTTCATACTAAGGAGAGACATCACCGGTTTCTGGTCTTCTGAGAATATCCGCACATATTCATTCTGGCTTTCGATATACAGTATTTTATTCATATCGATACGTACCATCTTGTAATCTGCTTTGATATACAAATCGTGATTTGACGGGATAGTATCTTCGCCCGATACGGGAACTATCGGAGCCGATTGAACGGGAGCGTTCAGCAATTCCATTTGCCGGAGGGCTTTGTTGGCTGATTTCAGAAAATCGTTGTATCCAAAAGGTTTCAATAGATAGTCGAGCGCATCTACCCGGAAACTTTCAACGGCATATTCCGAATAAGCGGTAGTGAAAATAATAAGCGGCTTTTTGACCAGTGACTTGACGAAGTCCATCCCGTTTAGATCCGGCATATTTATATCAGCAAAGATCAGGTCGACGGGGTGGGTGGCTATCACATCCAACGCTTCAAGTGCACTTGGACAAGCCTTTACAAGCTGAAGGAAAGGCACTTTCCCGATATAACCGGTTATCTGTGCCAGTGCCAGCGGTTCATCGTCGATAGCAATACATCTTATTATCATAATTGTATGGGTATTATCAGTAAGACACGATATTCATTCTCTTCACTTTTGATATCCAGCGTATAGTTATTATCATAAAGCAGGCGAAGGCGTTTTTTGACGTTTTCGAGTCCGATACCTTTATGTTGTTCGCCGGCATTATTGAAACTGCTGTTTACTACCAGGCATTCCAGTTCATTCTCTTTTATCTCCATATATAGACGGATAAACGATTTCTGTTGGTAGCTGATGCCATGCTTGAATGCATTTTCAAGGAACGAGATAAATAACAACGGCGGGATCTGTATGTTCGGAACCTCTTCAGGCAGGGATATCCGGATATCGACCTGATCGGTATACCGCAGTTTCATCAGTCCGACATAGTTATTCAGAAAACGGATCTCTTTTTCGAGCGGCAGCGTCGGCAGGGCAGCGTCATACAAGACGTAGCGCATCATCTTAGAAAGTTCGAGAACGGTCTCTTTGGCTTTCTCTGTATCCAGGTCGATCAGGGCATGAATATTATTCAACGTATTCATGAAGAAATGCGGGTTGATCTGATGTTTCAGATATTCCAGTTCTGTTTGAAGCGTATGCTTTTCGAGTTCCTTCATCCGGTGTTCGTCACGTATGGATTTAAAGAGGAATTTGATTGCCACATTCAGTCCCAATACCAGGATGGCGATCAGGATGTGGTTGACCATCGGTGAGATCATGCCCGGCATCCGCCACATAGGAGGATGTTCCGGTTGACGGGGCGGTTCTTTCCTGTCGGGGAACTGATGTATCCTTTCGTTCATTGGCGGACGTTCCATCCTGAATTCACGGGGTGGCCATTTATCCGGGTTATCCGGTCGTTTTAACTTCATAAACGGATTCAGGGCAAAGATCAGGCAGACCGTTAATGCAGTAAATAACAGATACAACCACGACTTTTTCCGTATCAAAAGGAGAGGGATAAGCACATAGTTGTTGATAATAAAAAGAATGAAGAAAGGAGCGATGATCTTCCAGGCACGAAAAATATCGTTCCAGTTGATCGTCTCTCCGTTATATTTATGTTCCAGTACAGGCGAGCTCCATATCACTACCCAGATAATCAGGTAGATCAGGTTCTCCAGGAGCCTTTGTCGTTGTTCTTGTTTTTCCATTCCGGTCAGAATTTATATGAATATCCCAGGCCTATCATGTGTTTACCATTCCCTTCGTCGTCATCTTTAAAGTTAATATACCGGTAATACAGTTGCAGGGAGTTTCGTTTATTCAGTTTGTACTTGCTGCCAGCCGTATATCTCAGTTTGTTCATTTTATTCCCTTGCGGATCGTTCAGCGTATTGTATAATTCGACAGATGCGTAAGGTTCAAATTTGCAACTCCGGATATCATATTCCACTTCGAGTCGGCTACGGAGATACAATTTCGGATTGGCCCGCTTACTTGTCTCTTTGATCCCGACACGATATGTACTTTGAAATCGCTCCCGTAAAGATACGGTAAAGCGATTAAAACGATACGAACCGGTGGCATAAAAATAATAACGGTGACGCACTTCCCAACCTTTCGTCTCATGATTATAATTGATCAGATTATAGGCACCTCCCAGTTTGAGAAACTTCCAGGGCTTGTAACTTAAGTCGAGCGTGGTAGAGAAGCGGTCTGTTTCACTCAGGTTGTCACGCAGGCGGAACTCTTCTTCCAGCGACAGATTCAGGCCCGGGACAATCTTCTTCGTTACATCGACGCTCAGTGACGAACCGAAGTCATTCTGGGCCCGGAGAGAAGAGCTGGCCAGCAGGCATAAAGCGAATAGTTTTACTTTCAGATATTTCATAAGGCAGTAGTTTTAACAGGTTTTATTCCCCTTCCCGCGGGAAACGGGTTAATGTATCGACTGTATTGATCTCCTGTGAATCGGATTCATAATAGACTTTGATAAAAGCGGCATCACGCAGGAAATCGATATGCCCGATCTCTATCTTTTGTATATCCAACCCGGTACGACTACGGAGGTCGGAGAGGAGTTCATTCCTTTTTTCCGGTACGATCAACTGTATCTTATCGTATAAGATCAGTTTGCAGGAAACATGCTTCAACCAGCGTTCGCTTTCCAGTAGCCAGGTGACGAGAAGAAAGATACAGTTTGTCGCAATAAGCTCTGCGAAACTGATCTGTACAGCCAATGCATTGATAACGGAAAGGGCGATGATGATGAACAGGTAAGTCATCTCCCGGATAGGCACTGACTCTGTGCGGTAGCGTATAATCCCGAAGATGGCAAATATACCCAATGCAAAACCAATCTTTAGCTTCACACTTCCCATCAGGATAATAAGGAAAAACACACTGACATTGATCAGCGAGAAGGTGAAATAATAATCCCTCCGCCTGCTTTTGGGATAATAAAAGAAATGGATGATCAGGCCGACCACCACGAAGTTAAAGAGGAAGCGGAGTATCAGTTGTGTAAATGCATCCGTATCCATGACGGGGCTTCCCATCAACTGTGCTTCTTCTGCAATATCAAAGAATGTATCCATATGAATAATTGGCTAGTTTATTTATTTGAGTTAGTTTCTTCTTGAAGCGGTTCCGCTTAACAGCCGGGTTAGTCAGTAATATACCTAAACAGTATTTGCTGATGCTGACCGGATGAATACGCAACCGGGAGAGATATTCTTTTGCACGGGAGGGTATATTCCCATCCTGCTTAAGCTCGATGATGACCAATCCCGGTAGCGATTGTTCTATACCGGTGGCGAGGTTACGGAAACAAAGTCCGGTATCGATCGTAAGCCGTTCTGTCTTCTCCCGGTTTACAAGAGTGATACGGTCGAACTCATTTTCCACCTGCAATACCAGTTCCTGTAGTTTAAAACAAGCATGTTTGCAAAGGAATTTTTCTGCATCTGCCGTCTGGTAAGGATTCATCCGGGGAAGAGGCATCCGTACTTTCCGGGTTCTACCTTTGTTGTTCTTATCTTTTATTTCGAGAAAAGTCAGGCTGGAGTCTGTGTAAGATCGCATCCGTATTTTCTCACGGGTACGGCGTCCGTTCTGGTGAGCCAGGTACATGGCCAGTCCGGGAGTATCCAGATAGATCGTTTGGTACGGGCTGATCCGTTTACCGTTTATTTCCTGTATATAATAGTCTTTCTGCAATTGTTTCAGAAATAAAGCCAACTGTTCGGTGGTAGTTGTGTATTTCGTATCTGTCCGGTTCATCAGCCGGACACCTTCCATCTCGGCCAGCGAGATGGAAGGGAAACCGTTCAGGATGGAGTTGATAACCTTTTCTTTCATTTTGCTTTTCAGACTAATAGATATACTTATTACATTTTGGTTTCAAAAATAGAAAGGCTTTTATTGGATAAGAAAAATAATCAGTGAAATGGGGTTTTTATCCCATGAAGGAGGAGAGTGACACTACTGTATGGGTATGGTAGCACTATTATGTCGCTATGGTGACATTACTATGTAGATGCGATGATACAACCATACGGATGTGGTGACACTACTGTGTGGATGTAGTAGCATAAAACAGGGCATCTCTCTTTTCACTGATAAAAACCTCTTGTTTACAGATACTTTTTGGTGAGGCTGGGAAGGGAGGTTATTTTTGGAGATAAAAACGAAAGGATTATGATAAAGTATAATATTGTAAGTAGCTACTTGTTTTTATTTTCCCTGATTATATCGATATTGTCATTACCGTCTTGCAGTACGGATGATATCTCTTCCGGTGAAGAAACAAAGACAGTACCCGATGATGAGAAAGACTCGGTCGATAACTCTTCTTTTTCTACTACGGTCACTATTTCTTTTGACAATACCGTGACGGTTTCCAATCCGATGGCAGATAATGGTGTATCTGTCCAGGTCGACAACGGACAGGTAACAGTCGTTTCGACAGCAGAAGAGATAGAATATATCCTCTCCGGAACAACTGCCAACGGCATGGTAAAGATATATAGTGATTATAAATTCAAGCTGACATTCAACGGTGTCTCCATTACGAATCCTTCCGGCTCGGCTGTCAATATCCAATCACACAAACGTGTATTCGTTCAGTTGAATGATAATACTCAGAATATATTGACCGACGGCTCTTCTTATGATACGAACGGAAGCGAGGACCAAAAAGCTGCCTTCTTCAGTGAAGGGCAACTGATCTTCAACGGCAATGGTTCCCTGACTGTCAACGGTAATAATAAACATGCCATTTGCAGCGACGATTACGTACGGATCTATGAAGGAAACTTCCTGCTGACCAGCAAGGTATCCGATGGTATTCATACAAACGATGCTGTCATAATCGATGGCGGCACACTGGTTATCAACGCAACAAAAGACGCCATAGAATGTGAAGAGGGCTATATCCTTATCCAGGACGGTAATATTACGATTGTTAGCGGCGACGAAGGAATCACCACCTCTTACGAAGGCTCCGACTCTTCCATTAATCCTTATATGGATATCAATGGAGGAACGATCGATATAACCACCACAGGTACATCTGCCAAAGGTATAAAAAGCCTCGGCAACCTGACTATCAACGGAGGTAACATAAAGGTTAAGACCTCCCTCCGTGAAGCGGAAGGTATCGAAAGCAAACGCGAACTGGTCATTAACGACGGTTATATCATTGTCGAAGCCTACGACGACTGTATCAATGCTGCTACCTCTATCATTATCAATGGTGGAGACATCTACTGTTACAGTACGGCAAACGACGGTATAGATTCGAACGGTACATTGACGATCACCGGAGGAACCGTTATCGCCATCGGTACCTCTTCGCCGGAAGATGGATTCGACTGCGACCAGAATACCTTTAAGATTACCGGAGGAACCATTATCGGCGTAGGTGGAGGAACCAGCACACCGACATCCAAGGAATGTACGCAACCTTCTTTAGTCTATGGTGGTAGCGGAACACAGAACACATTGTTCCATATCAGTGCAGCCGACGGAACAGACGTCCTGACCTTCCGCATACCACGTACACTTCAGCAAATGACACTTTTGTTCAGTAGTCCATCACTGGCAAGCGGAGCAAGCTATACCATACAAACCGGAGGAACAGCGACAGGTGGAACCGACTTCTACGGACTTTACACCGGTGCCACTTATTCCGGAGGTACCCAGGCTGCTACCTTTACAACAAGTTCGATGGTGACAACCGTTGGTTCTGTCTCCGGTGGAATAGGTGGAGGCGGAATGGGTGGTGGAGGAGGCAGACCCGGCGGCTGGTAAAAAAACTTCCGTTTTGTATACTATGAAAGCAAATGAATGATACTTTTGTAGCGGCAAAAAGAAAATAACACTAGAATAGTTCAGAATGGAAGATATCAGTTTTGAAGCCCGCGTGCTTCATACGCCTTACGAAAAGCCGGATGCTTACAACGCTTTATCCATGCCGGTATATAACACAGCCGCATACGAATTCGATACGGCCTCCCGCGAAGCCTGCTTTGCATTTATGAACCGTCTGCGACTGATCCGTCGTGCAACCAACCTGTTCGATAATAAGACACTGGCTATCCATCCGGCAAGTACCATCTATGGCAGTTTTTCGGAAGAACAGCGTCAGAGCATGGATATCAGCCAGCAGACCATCCGTTTGTCGGTTGGTTTGGAGTCGGTGAACGATCTGTGTAAAGATATCGAACAAGCTTTAGCTACTGGCAAATGAGAACCTTTATTATAGCCGATAACCAGGATATTACTAAAGCCGGCATCTTATACCTGACAGATAAGATGCCGGAGATTGGTCTTGCGACTGAAGCGGCCGATAAGAAAGAACTGCTTCAGCTACTGATCCGGTATCCCGAAGCAATCGTTCTACTCGATTATACATTATTCGACCTGAACGGGGCAGAAGAGTTGATCATCCTGCAAGCCAGGTTCAGGAAAGTCTCCTGGATTCTATTCAGTGATGAATTAAGCGAAGATTTCATCCGCCGGATTGTCTTCAGTAGTGAAGCATTCAATATTTTGTTGAAAGATTCTTCTTTGGAAGAAATCTCCGGGGGTATTCTTTCTGCCTTTCATTCGCAGCAATTTCTTTGTAGCCGGATCAGAAGTTTACTTTCCGATAAACAAGTCGTATATGAACAAAAAGTACATCCGATACTAACCTCCACCGAAAGAGAAGTGCTGAAAGCCATTGCTTTAGGTAAGACAACCAAAGAGATTGCTGCCGAACGTTTTTCAAGTATCCACACCATTGCCACCCATCGAAAAAACATTTTTCGCAAGCTGGAAGTCAACAATATACATGAAGCCACACGATATGCTCTCCGCTCCGGAATTATAGATTCTGCCGAATATTATATATAGAGTAATTTATTTCACTATCTTTACACCGTCATTAGTTGTCATACTATGGTTTATAAGTCCTGATGAACATTTTCCTAAATATGGCTGTTAATTTCATATATTATCAATTTTAAATAAGTACTCATGAATAGAGCAGAACTCATTACAGCCCTGGCTGAAAGAAGCGGGTTGCAAAAACAGAAAGCAAGCAAGGTGTTAGAAGCCTACATGGAGATCGTAACAGAAGTATTAACAGAGAATGAAGAACTGACCCTGATTGGTTTTGGAACCTTATCCCCAAGACCACAAACCAGCCGCATGGCTCGTAATCCAAAAACAGGTGAACCTGTTATGATCGAAGCTAGAAGAACCGTTAAGTTCAAACCTGGCAAGTTCTTATTGGAAGCTATGAACGGAAAGAAATGAAATAGCTGAATTAACAGAAAGAGGCTATCTCGGAAGTAAGACATAACGTTTAGCGTGTCAATTTCATCAGGACAATGACACTACAAGCTTACTTTGGGGACAGTCTCTTTTTGTTGACTATCCGTTATCCTGAAATTATACCATATCCTCCCCGGTCTTGACAATCTCTACCTTCAACGTCTTGTGGAAAGGAGTAAAGCGGGCGACCACCATAACGACAATAGCAAAAATCAATACATATCCGATAATCGTTTTCAATGCAAGCAGCAGACTCTGCGATTGCAGGATCGTGTAAAGGCTATTACTTGCCAGTTGGGTTGCATCCGTCATATTATGTCCCTGAGCCAATGCACTGTTCAATGACTGGTTATATTGCTGTGCCGCTAACGGATTCTGCATACTCATATTTTCCGAGAGGATAGCCATTCCTTGCAACTGTACGCGATAAAGCATATTATTAAAGAAAGAAGATGCCAACGCCGGAGCCAGTACAGACCGGCAGGCTATCAGGAAAAAGGCATTATATATCATCAATTTGGGATTCATATCTTCCACCGCGTAGACACCGAAAGCGATAAACAGGATCATCATACCCATTCCACGGAGGAACATGGGAAGGTACAGCATCTCGTATGTTCCGTTAGGCATGATCCCGAAATAAAGAATACCTAGATAAATTACATAGCATAACATACCTCCGGATATCAGTATCCTGAAACGCCACCGTTGCCAGTGGAACCACCAGAAACAGATCACTGCCCCACATATAAATCCCGGCAACATCCATAGGTTGAGGAAGTTGGCATGTACACTATCCACCCGGATAATACTATTCATATAACTGGTGACCAGCGAACTGGTAGAAGAAAAGAACATGACCAGCATCATATAGAAATACCCGATCAAAGCCTTGCTGCTATTCAGTACTTCCAACCGGATATAAGGATTTTTCTTTGTCTTTTGCCGGAACAGGAATAGCCAGATCAATACCGGAATGGCAATCGCATACACCGTGATTTTTATCGATGAAAACCAGTCGAGCGTTTTGCCGTAAGTAGCAGAGTAAATGGTGAAAAGCAGGATAGAAGCCATCAGTAGGATACTTTTCCAATCGATTTCCCTGAACGGAAAGTTGATAGGACGCCGTGCATACCGGAAAAACATCAGGACAAAAGAGATGGCAACCAGCAACAGTAAAATAACGAAATAGTACATATATTGCCACTGATAATAATAGGCCAGTTGTGCCGTCACCGCCATCGAAACCTGTCCGGCAGAGAATACGATCGGATAGAAGTAAGCATAAAACTCACTACGGACATTCTTCGGACTGAACAGCGGGCGGATCATCAGAATAATTTCCAACATGGCAAAAGCCTTCAGGAAACCGATAAAGAAACTGCATACAATAATAATATCCATCTGGTTGACCTGTGCGCAAATAAAACTGAGTATCACCTGCAATAAGAGGTCGATCAATAGGATCGTCTTGGTCGTCACCACCGGCCGCACCTTCGGTATAAGCGGATAAGCTACCGCCATCCCTGCCGAGGTGGCATAGTATGCCATACTGATATCTTCACTCAACACCCCCAGTGTACCGGATACCTCGGTGATCGTTCCGGTATAGGCACCATTGATAAGGATGATCGGAAGCATCACGACAAAAGCCGTGACAATACCCAACCACCGGGGAACCCAGGGACGGATCGGAACACTGAGAAGTGCTTGATTGGCCATCTATTATTCTTTTGTTTATTAATCCCTTTTCAACGCTTCCGTTTCCACCATCATCCCGGCACGAAGCAAGTTCATATCTTCGGAAGATATATCCGTTAGGTCGATCCGTACGGGAATACGCTGCTGTATCTTTACAAAATTACCGGCGGAATTATCTGTCGGCACCAGCGAATATTTCGATCCGGTAGCTTCGGAGATTGCCGTTACTTTCCCGTGAAAGATGCGGTTGTCGACAGCGTCTACCTTGATGCGTACTTCCTGCCCGATATAAATATGGCTGATCTGCGTTTCTTTATAGTTTGCCGTTATCCATTTGTCGTCGCCACGCACCAGGTTACTCAATGTCTGTCCGGCTTGCACCAGTTGACCGGTTTCCAGTGTGCGACGGCCCATATATCCGTCGAAAGGAGCAGTGACGACCGTGTAGGAGAGGTTAAGCTGCGCCATTTCCAGGTCGGCCTCTTTGCGCAGGATCATGGCTTCCACACTGCCACTTTTCTTGCTCGTCTCCGAGTATTGCGACTGGGCGACACTTTTCTGGCGCAGCAGGGCGTCGTAACGTGCCTGCATGGCTTCATAGTTGGCTTTTACCTGTTCGTATTGCTGTTGCGATACCGATTCTTCTGCCAGCAGGTTGGCATATCGCTGATGATCCTGTTCCAGTTGCCACAGGCGCGCTTTCGTTTCGGCTATATTGGCATCCTGCACACTGACGTTGACTTGTGAGGTTCGTATACCGGAACTTAATATGTCGCGGGATGCACGGGCGTCGAGCAGGGCAGCTTCCGCATCTTTCAGTTTGATGCGGTATTCCCGGTCGTCGAGTATCAATAGCGTATCGCCGGTTTTTACATGCTGGTGTTCAATGAAGCATACTTTACTGATATAACCCGGAACACGGATATTGATCGGGGTAATATACTGGTCGACAACGGCGTCATTGGTTATCTCATAGTTTACATACTTCCAGAAATAATTGACTGTCCACGATATTCCGCTAAATGCCAGCAGAATACATACAGTATTGAGGGTGATATTCCTTATTTTTAACCGCCTGAGTTGTTTCCTTTTCTTATCTAGTGCAGACATATCGATCTGTTTTTATTCTGATTATAAATTACCGCATGAACGCATCAGCTGGTAATAGCTGTAAATAACCTCCGTCCGTGCATTTGTCAGTTGCAGGTCGGCTTCCAACCGGATACTGCTTGCATCCAGGAGGTCGGTCAGGATAGAGAGCTGGTTGAGATACCGGTTCCGTACGATCCGGTAATTCTCTTCCGCCTGTCGGACCGACAGGAGCAGGGCCTGCACCCGGTCGAGTGCCTCATGATGTTTGATCCAGGCACTTTTCACGTTGACACGGATATCCTGCATGATCTGTTCCTCCCGGTTCTTCTGAATATTGACATATTGCTTTACTTCGTGCATCTTATGTTTATTCTGATACAACGAAGAGAGGTTGTAAGACAGACTGAGCGCGACATTCCAGTTGTTGGAAAACATATCTTCCATCGTAGTACTCAACGGGCGTGCCAGTGTATTGGCTGCACGGATAGAGAGCGTAGGAAGATAATCGGCCCTGGCCAGCCGGATATCATTCTGTGCCAGTCGGGTATTATACCGGGCGATTTGCAATTCCGGGTAGTTCTCATAAGCCTGCCGGACATACTCTTCGTAACTTTGCAGCGAGCCGGCCGTATAGAGCAGGGTTGTATCCGGTTGCAGGAGCAACGTTTCATCCAGTCCAAGGATGACATCCATTTGCTGGGAGACGATGGCTATATTGTCGTCTGCCTCTCGGTAGGCCAGTTGATCGTTGGTCAGTTGCAGTTCGCTGCGCAACTCATCATTACGGGTGACGATCCCTTCCTTCTTCAAGCGGCGGATATCTTCCAAGCGGCGTGTCGATTCTTCCACATTCCGGGCAAATACAGCCTTTTGTTTATACAAGCTGAAAAGATCCATATACCGGCTGAGCAGAAGTAGCTTAATCTCGGCTTCATTATTGGTCGAGTTCAGGGCGGCGATCTGTTTTTCCAATGAGGAACGTTCGATCGTATAATGTATTTTTCCTCCCCGGTAGATCGGTTGCGTAACTTCTACATTATAATTATGCGACCAATCCGGCATATCCGGATGTACGGGTTGCGAGAGTCCTTTCCGGAAGACGGTCGGCTGTCCGATATATCCTGTAGTTGCCCCGATATGGATGTCCGGTAACCTCGATGTTTGTGCCGTCTTTTCCTTGTCGGCAGCGATCACCTCCTGCATGCGGGTGGCTTTCAGTTGCAGACTATTCTCTGTGCCCAGCCGGAATAATTCATCGAGGGTAAGAGAATAAGCCTGTTGGGAACGGGTCGCAACAGGCTTCAGAATAAACAGTAACAATAATAAACTATATCTTATCGAATATCTCATTCAGCTTAGTCAATTGCTTCATACACGATTCCATGTGACGGGGATTCATTCGTTCGCCTATCTGATCATACATATCTTTCAACATTGATTTTATACGTCTGGCCATTTCTTCTCCTTCGGGAGTGAGGAAGATCAGTTTATTCCTCCGGTCGTTGGAGTCTTCCTGCCGGATCACCCAGTTTTTCTTTTCCAGATTATTGATCAGGTTGGTCAGGCAGGCTTTATCTTTAGCTGTCTTTTCAGCCAGTGTTTGTTGGCTGACTCCTTGTTCTTTCCACAGGCAGTGCATGATTTGCAGCATTTCGAAAGTCATATCGATATTATTCTGCTTGAGCAACCGTTGGATCGTTTGCCGGAAAGTCATTCGTGTTTTTAGAACCAAAAGGTTGAGTTCGTGGGCTAATTCGCCATTTGCTGTCATACTTGTTCTCTTTGTTGGCGCAAAGGTATGTATTTCTTTTGAAATTAGTTTAATGTTTGACTATTTATTTTTATATGAAGGCCGGAAAACAAAGACTATTTGATGACGTTTCCGAATCAGACCGCAGATAGTCGTCACTACTCGCGCAGGGAATAAAAAATAGCCGCGCAGGGAATTACAACTACCTGCGCGGCTAATGACGACTACTATAAACCGATGATTTACTATTCTTTATTATAAGGGATATTCCTCAAATGCATACAACACCGTCGACAGATACCGTTCCCCTGTGTCTGGCAATAAGGCCACGATTGTCTTGCCTGCATTTTCCGGTAGTTCGGCCAGCTTCAACGCTGCATATACTGCTGCGCCGGAAGAGATTCCGACGAGTAAACCTTCCGTCTGTGCCAACTCACGGCTGGTGCGGATTGCATCGTCATTCTCTACCTGTATGATTTCATCTACAAACTTGCCATTATATGTTTTAGGGATGAAGCCGGCACCGATACCCTGTATCTTGTGCGGACCGGGCTTGCCTCCCGAAAGAACCGGTGAGTCGCTGGGTTCTACGGCAACGATCTTTACATTCGGGTTATGTGCTTTCAACCCTTCTCCGACACCACTGACCGTACCGCCTGTGCCTACACCGGCAACGAAGATGTCGACTTTACCATCCGTATCCCGCCAGATCTCCTGTGCAGTTGTCTTTATATGTACAGCAGGGTTTGCCGGATTTTCGAATTGTTGAAGGATAACAGATCCCGGCGTTTCATCACGCAAGGCTTCCGCTTTGGCAATAGCACCTTTCATACCTTCTGCTCCGGAGGTGAGGACGAGGTGTGCACCGAGTGCTTTCAGCAGGTTACGACGTTCCAGGCTCATCGTCTCCGGCATGGTAAGTACTAGTTTGTATCCTTTGGCAGCTGAGACAAAGGCCAGGCCGACACCCGTATTGCCACTGGTCGGTTCGATAATGGTGGCTCCCGGCGTGAGGATACCTTTTTCTTCGGCATCTTCAATCATTGCCAGGGCGATACGGTCTTTCACACTGCCTGCCGGGTTGAAGTATTCCAGCTTTCCGATCAGTTTAGCTTTTAAACCTTTATTTGCATTGAAATTGGAGAACTCTAACAAGGGAGTATTACCCACTAAGTCAGTTAGTTTTTGTGCTACGTTTGCCATATTCTTTCTAATTTTAGTTGTTCTTTATTTATACAACAAAGATAAGCATTGAATTGGTTGCCGGACATACCATAAAGAGGGTATATTTTATTTTTGTTTATTAACGATAAAAATAATTCTCTTATCTTTGTACTATTCTGAATGAAACAGATGGAAGAAAACGAACTTATTTTATTACTAAAACAGAGTAGCAAGGAGGCTTTCACGACTTTATATAAAAAGTACTGGAAGCAGGTGTACAATTTCAGCCGGCTTTACCTGACGAGTCAGAGTGTGGCGGAAGAAGTTGTACAGGAGGTTTTTATAAAGGTATGGGAATCGCGCGACTTCCTGCGTGAGGAAGAAAATTTCAAAGGATTATTATTCATTATCACCCGTAATCTTATCTTTAATATTCATCGAAAGAATGTAAATGAAGATTTCTATAAAATAACTGTCCTTTCCGCTATGGAAAGTTCGTATGATATAGAAGAAGAGATAGAAGCAAAGAACCTGAGCGAATATATCGATCTATTGATTGCCGAGTTGCCGCCACGTCGCCGTGAAATCTTTAATCTGAGCAGGAAAGAGAATAAAGCTTATAAGGAAATAGCGCTTTTATTGAATATATCGGAGAAGACCGTTGAGAATCAAATAAGCGAGGCACTCAAATATCTTAGGAAGAATATCGTTTTACTATCTCTGTTCGTATAGGACAAAACCATCCCCCTTTTTATTTTCTGAAAAAAAATTGCGACCGGATAGGGGGAACCTATCTGTTCGGGTGTATTTATTATAAAGCGAGTAATAGAGATGGATCAGAAGGATACAAAATATATATTGAAAAAACTTATGCAGGATGCATTGGCTGAGGAAGAGCAGGCTGCCCTGAACGACCGGAAGACCGTGAAGGGACAAATGTTCAGCCAATGGGAAAATGCTCCTGACGCTGTCAGCTCTGATCGGGCCGACGGGCGACAGATATGGTACCATATCTGTCGGAGGCTTTCGAATAAAGCCTCCGACAGGAGATTTTTATACTATAAATTTTATAGTATAGCAGCTTCTTTGTTATTATTGCTGGCAGTAGGAAGCATGGCTTTCTATATAGTCGGCAATAAGAAAGAGGTTGCGATGTATATTGTAACTTCAGGTATTCAGAATATGCAGTCGGTTTCTTTGCCCGATGGTACGTTTGTGCAACTGGGTCCCGGCAGCAGATTAACTTATCCCGCCAACTTTACCGGAAAAACCCGCGAAATACAGTTAAGTGGACAGGCTTTCTTTGATGTCTACAGGAATCCAGCCAAGCCGTTCATCGTACATACTTCCAATATGCAGATAGAGGCATTGGGTACAGCCTTCGAAATCTTCGATTACGAAATAGAGAATAAATCGGAAACGGTTCTACTGAACGGTAGTGTTCGTATCAATCTGAATCGTCCCACAGGAGATATGAAGGAATTTATCCTATCGCCGGATGAAAAGATCGTACATGATAGATGGGCCGATTCGACTTACATCCAGCCTGTAGATGCCGACAAATATACCGCCTGGCGTAAGCAGAAGATACTCAGTTTTGAGAATGAAAAACTATCGATGATCATCCCGCGCCTCGAACAATGGTACGGACGCAAGGTCATGTGCCAGCAGGATTTAGCAGATAAATACCGTTTTACGTTCAAAGTGAGGGACGAATCGTTGGAACGTATTTTATATATAATGGGAGAATCTTCTCCTCTGGGACATCAGAAGACCACTAATGGAAATTTTGTAATAAAGCTTAAATAATTAATAACTTAAATTTATCGCCTATGAACACATGAAGGGGTTAACCTAAAAAAATTGGAAGATACCTGCAAGTATCTCCCAATCGTGAGTTTTCGAAAAATGCAGGTCTTTTATGAGTAAGAACCAATGACTTGCATTTAGTATTCATCAAAAACAATACAAAGTTATGAAAAAAAACAATGACAGGGATTGTTGTGTCCCGTTATTTAGAAAAACAATTCGTATTATGAAGATCACAACCTTATTTTCACTCGGTGTGGCCTGTTGTATTTCTGCATCTACTTATGCGCAGAACTACAAAGTGTCGATCAACAAGAAGAATAGTAGTATTATTGAAATCCTGAAGGATATCGAGAAGAACAGTGAATTCTCGTTTTTCTTTAATGACAATAATGTAAACGTCAACAGGAAAGCTAGTGTGAAAGCCAAGAACGCCTCTTTGGAAGAGGTGCTTGAGCAAGTATTCGAGAATACCGGATATAATTACCAGATCATAGACCGCCAGGTACTGGTAAAAGCAGACAATTCGGTGAAAGCGATGAATGGTGTTGCCGGTGTGGCACAGCAGAACAGGATGGTAAGCGGTGTCGTTACCGATGCCAGTGGAGACCCTATTATTGGAGCGAACGTCATTATCAAAGGAACTACGACCGGTAGTATCACCGACATCGACGGCAAATTTATGCTTGAAGCCAAAAACGGTGATGTGATCCAGGTTTCTTTTATCGGTTATCTGACGCAGGAAGTTCCTTACAGCGGACAGGCTACATTATCAGTTAATCTGGTGGAAGACACACAGAAGCTGGAAGAAGTAGTCGTTGTAGGTTACGGTGTACAGAAGAAAGTGAACATGTCGGGTGCTGTTGCAACAGTCGACAGCAAAGTATTGGAAAGCCGTCCCGTGCAGAACGTATCGTCTGCCCTTCAGGGTATCATGCCCGGCGTGATGGTAACCTCCGGACAAGGGCGTCCGGGACAGGACCAGGCAACGATCCGTGTGCGTGGTGTCGGTACATTGAATACCGCCGATCCGTATATCCTGGTGGACGGTGTCGAAACCGGTACGATGAACTCGGTCGATCCGAACGATATCGAAAGTATCTCCGTATTGAAGGATGCTGCATCGGCTGCCATCTACGGATCGAAAGCCTCTAACGGGGTTATCTTAATCACGACGAAACGAGGTAAGACTGGTAAGCCGCGTATTTCTTATAATGGATATGTAGGTGTTCAGAAAGCAACTGAAACGATCGACCGCATGAGCTCTTACGATTATGCTCGTCTTTACAATCAGTCCTTGATTAACGAAGGCCTGAACCCGCGTTTCACAGATGCGGAGATCAATTTGTTCCAAAGCGGAACAGATCCTAATTATCCGAATACGGATTGGTATGACGAAGCTTATCAGACAGGTGTTCAGCACTCTCATAATGTGAGCATAACAGGCGGTACTGAAACAGCCAGATATATGGGCTCTGTCGGTTACCTGCATCAGACGGGTATCCTGCCGCATGCTGAAAGACAGCAGTTCAACGGACGTACCAATATGGATATGAAGTTAAATTCGCGCCTGAATGTACGCCTCAATCTGGCTTATATCAAGAATGACTATACCGACCCGAACTCGTCTTATGCGAGCGGTAGCTCCGACCAGATCATCCGTCAGTTGAACCGTATCGCTCCGTGGATCGTGAATCGTTACGATGACGGTACATACGGTACAATCTCCGATGGTAACCCGATTGCCTGGCTGGATGCAGATCAGACGGTCGACCGTAAGAACCAGAACTTCTCCGGAACGTTGGCTGCCGATTATAAGATTATCGACGGACTGGTTGCCACGGTGACAGGTTCGTATGTAAATAACCAGCAGCATTATAAGGCTTTCCAGAAGTTTATTCAATATAACCCGAACAAAGCGACCGAGCCGAACAAGCTGAACGAAGAGTTCCGCGGCTGGCATCGTGCCTCTTTCGACGCTTTATTGAATTACGACAAACAATTCGGTAAACATGGATTGAAAGCAATGGCCGGATGGCACACTGAAAAGTATGACTATACGGAACATAAGATGGAACGTAAGAACTTCCCGACCAACGACCTGAACGACATGAATGCCGGTGATGCGGCTACTCAGAAGAATGAAGGTTTCTCACGCGAACTGGCTATGATCTCCTGGTTTGGACGTATCAACTACGACTTTATGGGTAAATATATCCTGGAAGCCAATATCCGTGCGGATGCTTCTTCTCGTTTTGCCGACGGTAATCGTTGGGGGTATTTCCCTTCTTTCTCCGGTGCATGGCGTATCAGTGAAGAAGGTTTTATGGAGAATACAAAAGACTGGTTGAACAACCTGAAAGTGCGTGCTTCTTGGGGTAAACTGGGTAACCAGGATGCTTTGACCGATTATTATCCATGGATGAATACCTATAATCTGGATGCGAAGTATCCGTTGGGTGGCTCTTTGCAGTCGGGTTATTATCAGAAGTCTTACAAATTGTCTACCATTTCATGGGAAAAGGCTCGTACATGGGGACTCGGTTTAGACGCAACGATCAATAACAAGATCAATTTTACAATCGATTATTACGACAGAAAGACGACCGGTATCATTATGGACGTTCCGGTTCCGCAGGAATTCGGTCTGGAAGCTTATAAAGATAACGTAGGCGAAATGGTCAACAAAGGTATCGAAATCGTGTTGAGCTACAATAATAAATGGGGTGACTGGTCATTCGGTGCAACCGGTAACTTTGCCTACAATAAGAACGAAGTACTGAACCTGGGTGGTGTGACCGATATGGTCGATCCGAATAATGGTAACAAACTCCGTCGTGTAGGTGAGCGTCTGAACTCGTACCGTGTCTATAAAGCTGACGGATTCTTCAACTCTGACGAGGCTGCTCAGGCTTGGATGGATAAGTACTCAAAACAGGAAGGCTATCCGTTCGGTACCCGCAAGTTTAAAGCTGGTGATTTGATTTACCACGATACGAATAATGATGGTAAAATAACTGCCGACGACCGTATCTTAGGCGGATCGACAGATCCTTCTGTTACATTCGGTTTGAGTTTGAACGCTGGTTTTAAAGGTTTCGACCTTTCCATGATGCTTTCAGGTGCTGCCGGTGTACACCGTTTGATTAATCAGGAAGTGACCGGTTATTTCAATGGTGACGATTCTCACCCTGCAACTGTATGGCTGGATGCCTGGACGCCTGATAATATGGATGCGAAAATGCCTCGTATCGCATATTCCACTACCTCTCCCAGCTTATCGTCAAATGTAATGTCGACTTTCTGGTTACAGAACTCTAGTTACCTGCGTATGAAGAACCTGCAGTTTGGGTATACGATTCCGAAGAATATCCTGAAGTCGGCCGGTATCGAGAACCTGCGCGTGTATTATTCTGTGGAAAATCTGTTTACGATCCATAACATGCTTGTCAGCGTCGATCCAGAAATCTCCAGCGAACGTGCTTCCAGCTTCCCGCTGACTCAGACACATGCTTTCGGTGTGAATATAACATTCTAATAGGAACGATTAGTTATGAATAAAATAAAAGAATATAATATGAAACGCTTATTTATATATATGCTGGCCGGTATGACATTGGCCGGGACGTCCTGTTCAGACTTTTTGGACACAGTACCTAAGGATGCACTCTCACCCTCAACTACCTGGAAGACGGAAGCCGATGCTGAAAAGTTCCTGATCGGCTGTTACGACGGCTGGGGTGATGAAACTGGTATCATGTATTGGGATTGCGGTTCCGATTTCGGTTTCAACTACCATATCCATGAAAATTGGAAGAACATCGGTAACGGCAGTATGACAGCCAGCAACCAGGTGGCAGATTATTATGATTTCTCTATGATCCGCCGCTGCAACGACTTCCTTATCAACATCGATCCGTTGGAATTTGCTGATGCTGCGAAGAAAAACAATATGATCGGCCAGGTGAAGACGATCCGTGCTTATCAATATTTCAATATGAACTGGTGGTATGGCGGTGTGCCTATCATCGAGTCTTATGAGACGGCAGAGGAAGCTAAAGTAGCCCGCAATACGGAAGAAGAAGTAAAGAAATTTATTTACGACGAAATCGATGCTGCTATTCCTTTATTGAATGCTGCACCTTCAGCAAGAGGTTATATAGCCAGAGGAACGGCTATGGCTCTCAAAGTGCGTTCGGCCTTGTATTATGGCGATTACCAGCGTGCCAAAGAAGCAGCCAAAGCGATTATGGATCTGGGACAATATGAGTTGGATCCTAGCTTCGACAATCTTTTCACCGTAGCAGGACAAGGTTCGAAAGAAATTATCGCAGCCTTTCAGCGTGACGAGAATCTGTATGATAACTGGATGATCGGAACGATGTATAACAATGCAGACGGAGGTTGGTCGTCGATGGTTCCGACCCAGAACTTGGTAGATGCCTACGAAATGAGTAACGGTTTGACTAAGGAAGAAGCCGGAAGTGGTTACGACGCTACCCATCCGTATGCAAATCGTGACCCGCGTATGGCCATGACCGTTCTTTTCCCGGGTATGGATTGGGAAGGCGGTATCCTGAATACACTGGATGCAACGATCGACGGAAGTAAAAACCCGAATAACCCGGACGATGCCGATAATGCTTCCAAGACAGGATTGACCTGGGGTAAATATCTGTTGGATAAGTCACAGTATGCCGATATGTGGGCTACGAATGCCTCCGTGATTATCTTCCGGTATGCCGAGGTATTACTGAGTTATGCCGAAGCAGAAAACGAGTTGAATGGCCCGTCTGCTGATGTATATACTATGTTGAATCAGGTTCGTAACCGTGTCGGTATGCCGGATGTAGACCGGAGTAAATATGGCACGCAGGCGAAACTACGTGAATTGATCCGCCGCGAGCGTTCTTCTGAACTGGCAGGTGAAGGTCTTCGCCGTGCCGATATCCTTCGTTGGAAGGACGACAGTGGCAAGATGTTGGCCGAAACACTGATGAACGGTCCGTTGACCCGCGTGTCAGGCACAGTAAATATGAGTGAATCCGATCCTTATAAACGTGCAACAGTCTCCGGCACAAGTCTGATCGAGAACCGTTCGTTTGCTACTCATAACCGTTATCTGCCTATCAAGCAGGATTACTTGGATAAGAATCCGAATCTGAAACAGAATACCGGCTATTAATTAGGTATTAACAACTATATTTGGATTAAGTAAAGGGATATATTGGATTATTTCTGATATATCCCTTCTTTTGTATCGAAAAGACTTGAAGACATGAAAAACATAAACATACTCTATTCTCTTTTCCTGCTTGCCTGCCTGCTTTCGGGATCTGGTTGTAGCGCTGCCTCTTCCGGCCGGCAGGTCTTGGATATGAATACTGACTGGGCTTTCTTCCGGGGTGATGTGAGTGACGGCAGCAGGATCAATTTGGATGATTCCGGCTGGATATCCGTCGTCCTGCCGCATATCATGCAACTGGAAACAAAGCATTGCGGAGGAAACTCGATATATGACGGTGTCGGTTGGTATCGCCGTTATTTTAAGCTCCCGGAAACAGATAAGGATAAACGAATCGTTGTTTCTTTTGAGGGAGTTATGACAAACTGCGATGTTTATTTGAACGGAAAAAAGATAACGGAACATCATGGCGGTTATATGGGATTTGTGGCTGATCTGACGGATCATGTCGACTGGAACGGTAATAATGTGCTGGCAGTCCGTGTCTCTGCTGAACATGATCCGCTGACTCCTCCGGGAAAGCCGCAGGATAAGATGGACTTCTATTATTATAGCGGTATATATCGGGATGTCAGAATGGTTATTACCGACAAAATACATATAACCGATCCTTTGCAGGAAGAGATAGTAGCCGGTGGCGGCCAGTTCATCACTTTTCCGGAGGTGACGAAAGAAAGGGCAAGAGTTCACGTCTCCACACATATCCGTAATCAATCGGATAAGAATGAAACGTTGACCTTATTCTCTCAGTTAAAAGATTCTACGGGGAATGTGGTTGCTGCAATGAAGACTCCGGTCGATTTGCAGGGACAGTCGGATGAAACAGTAGCGCAGGATTTGATTGTCGACAATCCCGCCTTATGGCATCCTTACACGCCCCATCTTTATACCTTGCAGACACAAATCCTATCCGGTGAAAAAGTACTGGATGAGACAGAGGAAAAAGTCGGTATCCGTACAATCCGTTACACAGCGGAGGAGGGTTTCTTTATCAACGGAGAAAAACTGTATATGCGCGGAGCCAACCGTCACCAGGCTTTTGCCAATGTCGGTGATGCTGCTTCCAATTCGATGCAGGTACGGGATGCGATCGACCTGAAGCAGGGTGGTTATAATGCCGTCCGTGCCGCCCATTATCCGAGTGATCCGGCTTTTCTGGATGCCTGCGATAAGTATGGCCTGTTGGTTGTCGAATGTATTCCCGGCTGGCAGTTTTATAATCCCGATTCTACGTTTATCAAACGGCTTTATGATGTAGGACGCCGGATGATTCGTCGGGATCGGAATCACCCTTCCGTCGTACTTTGGGAAACGGCGTTGAATGAATCCCGTTATCCGGTTTCATTGGCAAAAGAAATTCAGGAACTGTCCCATGCGGAATATCCGGGTGACCAGATGTACACAGCCGGTGATTACTTCGGGCATGCCGATATGGAACCTTATTACGATGTCTTTTACAAACAGGTATCCAAATTCCCAAAGGATGGCGATGTAATGAGTAATTATCCCGAGGACTTCATCGTGGTCAAACCCTTGTTTACCCGCGAGTGGGGTGACGGTGTAGGAGAGAAGCCCCGTGTCAGTCTGAAAGAGAATGAAGAAGAACAGATGCGTCAGTGTCGCAGCCGTATCGAACAGTTGAATGGCAAAGGGTATTTCGACTGGTGCATGCTGGATGCCAATCCGCATATGGGTGGGCATTTTGTATGGAGTTACAACGATTATGCACGTGGTAGCCAGGATGAAACGATGTACAGCGGCGTGGTCGACATCAACCGTTATCCGAAGTTCAGTTATTTCATGTTGCAGAGTATGCGCGACAAGTCTGTCTCCCAGCCGGGATTGTATGATGGGCCGATGGTCTTTATCGCGTCCTATAATGCATCAGCCGATTTCACATCTTCTACAACAGATATTACGGTCTTTTCCAATTGCGATGAAGTAAAATTATACCGTAACGATCAATTGATCGGAAAACAGATACGCGAGGAAAGGACACCGCTGTATCGTCCGGTCGTTGAAAAAGGAGGTAGCCCCGTATTCATCTTCAATACCGGAGAATATGAAGCCGGGACATTGAAAGCCGAAGCCCTTGTGGATGGAAAAGTGGTGGCTACACATCATGTGACGACACCCGAACAGCCGGATCATCTGGTAGTAGATATCAAAACGAATGGAATTATTCCCGTGGCAGACGGTTCGGATATGATCCCTGTCTATTTTAAGGTTTGCGATAAGAATGGCTCTGTGGTATATAATTCGCAACAGGAAATCTGCATTAAGGTATCCGGTGAAGGTGTGTTAATTGGCGATACAATCAGCCGTATCGGTATCAATCCGCAAAAAGTCGAAGGCGGTATCGGTTTTGCCTTTATACGTACGACGAAAAAGGCCGGTAAGATCATTGTGGAAGTTACCGCAGACGGTTTATTAGCCGGTAGGGCAGAGGTTGTGTCGGAACCCTTCCGTAACTCTTCTTTGCCGGATGGAGAACATGCGGCATTCAAAGGACAGGAAGAAGATAATGTAGTCGTGAAGCCCTCTTCCTGGCAGAAACGTATATTGGAAAGACCTCGTCTGAAGATCGCTTCCGTTCAGGTAGGCGGCAATCAGAGCGGGTATCCGTCCTCGAATATCATAGATAATAATGATCACACCTGGTGGATCGCAGGCGAAGATAAACTTCCGCAGGTAATCACGCTGACGTTGGATCGTCCGGGCTATGTCGCAGCCAGCCGTATTCTTTTCCAGAAAGACAGCTCTTCCTATAAGCACAAAGTGGAGACGTCACAGGATGGCGAGCGCTGGGAACTTTTGTATGAACGGGAATGTACAGGCTGGGAATTCAAACCGATGACTGTCGACCGTGAAATAAAATATCTTCGTCTAACAATAGAAAATGTCTCCGAAGGACGTGCCGGTCTGGGAGAAATATCATTGTATTAATCGGATATAAGTATTCATGGTACAAACCAGAAATTTAAATCTTGTTTAAGACCGATCTTGAGGATTCTTAGATGAGATTTAAATTTCTTCTAATTCAAGAAGCGGGTAAATAATAAGAATAAAGGCAAATAATCTTTTAGCTCTTCTCGCAGTATTTCTATGGCTCTACTTTTATATCTCTTTACCGTTCTGCTGGAAACTCCCATTATTTCAGCAATCTCTTCGATACTCTTATTTTCAAAACGGTTCATTTCGAAAGCCAGCCGGTATTCGGTAGGTAGCTTTTCCAATGTCTTGTTTAAGAGGTTTTGCAGTTCCTGTAATGTATAGATATCGTCCTGGTCTTCCAGATAGAGAGGCAGTTTCTTCTGGAGCGTTGTTTCGTAGTCCTGTTTGTATCCCTGGTTTCGCAGGTGATTTAAGCTCAGGTTCTTGACACATGTTATCAGGAAATTTCTTGCAGAAGTGCAGGGGGCGATGGTTTTTCTTTTTTCCCAAATAGTAAAGAATACGTCTTGTACGATATCTTCCCGTGTCTCCTGGTCGTCGATATACCGTCTGGCAAATTGGCACAACGCAACGTAATACTGTTCGAATAAAGAACGGTAAGCCACTTGGTCATCATTATTGGAGATACTCCATAAAAGATAATCTATGCTATCTGTATCAAGTTTTTCCACAATAAATATACATTGAGTCTGTTCGTTTTGTCAAACAAAGATAGTAATGAGAAAATATAAACCTCACTTTTTTGTAAGAAAAATAAAACCAGTATGTCCCCTTTTTATTTCAGACGTGTCTATTAATAAACGGAGATCACATGGAACAGGATAAAAGAGACATAAAAGAATATATTCGCATCGCGAAGTCTATCGATGACGATATTGCCGACTATGACAATTATGATATCGGGCAGGCTTTTGCGAGAAATCAGAAAAAGATAGCTGCTTCTTCCCATAAACAACGGTTTTTTAGGAATATGTTACGGATTGCAGCAGCATTGTTACTCCCTTTTGTCTTATCGACAGGTATATTGTCTTATTTATATATGAACCGGCTACAGGAAGATACCACTGTTTCTTATCTGGAAGTCGTATCTGCTCCGGGAATTGTTACACGGATGGAGCTGCCGGATAAATCGAGAGTGTGGCTTAATGCAGGTAGTTCACTTCGTTATCCATCCCGTTTTACCGGAAAAGAGAGAAACGTGTATTTGTCCGGTGAAGGGTACTTCGAAGTGCAGTCAGACCAGCAGCATCCTTTTTATGTATCGGTAAATGACGGGATGAAAGTAAAGGCACATGGGACAAAGTTCAATGTGAACGCCTATAGCGATGAGATGTGGGTTGAGACGACCCTCGAGACTGGACTGGTAGATGTTATCATCAACAAACAATCCGTCCCTCTAAAACCGAACGAACTGGCCTATTTCAGTAAATCAGATCAGAAATTATTGATACATACCGTCAATGTCGATGAAAAAATAGCCTGGAAGGATGGCTACCTGATATTCAGGAATACCCCGCTGGATGAGGTGGTAAAACAATTGTCGCGACGATATAATGTGGATATTGTCATGCATAAGAAAACCGATATAGATTATAAATGCAGAGCTTCCTTTTCGACAGAAAGTATCACCCAGATACTCGATTACCTGAAACTGGTTGCTCCGATGAAATGGAAAATAGCGGAAACAAAACAGTTGCTGGACTCAACCTATCCGCGTCAGCGTATAGATATTTGGTTAAAATGAAGCTATAAACCGATTAAAGAAAGGAGGTTATATAAGAAAAAGATCCATGTAAAAAAAAGGACAAGCATAAGCGCTAACTTATACTTGTCCCAGAATCAAAAATTAAGTCCGATTGGCGTCGGTCTTAATCCGTTTAATTAAAAATCCAAGTACAAAGTTATGAAAATTCTAAAACAATCCAATGGGGATATCCCCCTATGTATACTTAAATCAGTACGTGTTATGAGAATTAGTTTATTCTTGCTATTTGTAATAATAGCTCAGCTACGTGCGGAAAGTTTGTATTCGCAGAGTACGGTTATTAATCTGAAACTGGAAAATGCTCCGGTCGAGCAAGTGCTTGATAAGATTGAAAAGGATACGGAATTCTCTTTCCTCTTTACCGACAAGTCTGTCGATATCGATTGGAAAGTGAGTCTGGATGTCCGCCGAAAGAATATTCATGAGATATTAAAGACCTTGTTTGATGGTACGAATGTGCAATATCGCATCATGGACAAGCAAATCATTTTATCTAATAAGAAACTGCTGGGAGAAAGTGTCAATCAGCAAAAACAGATTAGTGGTGTTGTTACGGATACGAAAGGGGAACCTATTATCGGAGCGAATGTAGTGGTGAAAGGTACTACGATTGGCAATATCACGGATATGGAAGGAAAGTTTATGCTTACGGTTCCCGATAATGCCATATTGGTAGTCTCCTATATCGGATATAAAACCATTGAATTACCGGTCGGTGATAAAAATACATTATCCATTCTGATCGAGGAGGATGCCGAGTCGTTGGACGAAGTGATTGTCGTGGGATACGGTACCATCAAGAAGAAAGACCTAACAGGAGCAGTCGGTACCGTTGGCGGTGACCTGATTGCAGATAGAAAAACAATGCAGTTGTCCTCGGCATTGCAAGGAGCGGTTTCGGGTATGATGGTGACCCGTAGTAACGGAGCTCCCGGTGCTTCTTCCTCTATTAAGATCAGGGGTATTACGACGATCGGCGATAGTAACCCACTGGTCATTGTAGATGGAGTTCCGGTCGACGGTATCGACATGGTTAATCCCAATGACGTTGAAAATATATCCGTATTGAAAGATGCAGCGTCGGCATCGATTTATGGATCACGGGCTGCTGCCGGAGTTATACTGATTACCACGAAAAGGGCTAAAGAAAACCAGCTTTCGTTAAGCTATTCGTTTGAATACGGATTTGAGAAACCGACAAAGTTTCCGAAGTATGTAGGCCCGACAAGATTTATGCAGATGGAAAATGAGTTGCGCTGGAATGATGCCGGCAACGGAACCAACGAGTATCCCGTCTATTCCAAAGACTTGATCGATAACTACTATGACCTGCATGCACAGGATCCGGATGCTTATCCGATCACGGACTGGGTAGATCTGGTTCTGAAAAATACGGC